>Ga0214544_1002665_pt1 | contig 37432 bp, 21 predicted proteins | sample CNSS3metaG_FD_160074 | JGI IMG/M metagenome (GOLD analysis project Ga0214544, IMG submission 160074) | Root nodule microbial communities from cowpea collected in UCLA plant growth center, Los Angeles, California, USA - CNSS3 | ecosystem: Host-associated > Plants > Roots > Nodule | place: USA...
AATCAACTGAAACACAGCTCATGGTTGATATGGTTGTGATGGTGTTGTATCCTGGAAAAGAGAGGACTGAGAAAGAATGGGCTAAGATCATTTTCTCTGCTGGTTTCAGTGACTACAAGATAACTCCGATCGTGGGTTTGAGGTCTCTCATCGAGATTTATCCCTGACAGTTATACCCTCTTTTGGACTGTTCTGTGTGCCATATTATTATTATATAACTCCACTGCTGCCAAGGAGAAGCACTATGCACCAATAAAGGCCCTTCAATTATCTTGTATTTCATTAATTATGTGATGGAATGGAATCTATATATGAAATGTTTTTTCTAATTTATTTTTCAACTGTATATGTCTCTCTCCCTTTCCTTTTCCTTTCTATGTATGATTGTATATGTCTCTCTCCCTTTCCTTTTCCTTTTTATGTATGATTAGTCGAGCTTGTAACTTTTCTTTCGTGTTTGTGTTCACATCACTGTACCGGTGTGCAGTCACATCTCCAATAATTGCATTGATTGATATATCAGTGGATCTTATGCATTTTGCCGTATTTTTCTCTCTTAATGGATTATAAAAAACATGATAGTACTTCTCAAATTATATATCAAGGCAAATCGAGTATCTGTCTTTATTCTTTTTGAAAGTGACCTACAATTCAATATTGTTCCAAATCGGTTTCTCTTTGAAAATTCATTGGAAACACCATTTGCAAAAGATAATGGTACAGTAACTATTATTCTCAAAATTACAAGAGAAGAAACTTAGCGGAACTTTGGGTAAAACCCTTTCCAACTCCTAAGGCAAATTATTTCTATTGAACGAAAAAGTAGGATTATTGACACACCGGAGTTGAGGATAAAGAACGTATTGACTCAAACCAAATTGACGAGAAAGGACTAAGGATGATAAGCATGGAACTTGACATCTGTGTAATGGAAGCCTGGTACTAAAATATCTCAGGTCAAATACTTGCTCCAAACTTTAATAAGCTTAGCTGGTACATCGAGGGTAGAGATTGGGAACCACGTAGTATACCAAGAGGGCCCTATGAGACGAACAAGGCTTTGAGTAAATCAAATACAAACCAGACTTTCCTTTACCCATCAATGAAGGGTAACATTGAGCTAATCTTACACCTTTGAGAGAGTGGTGCGAGAAAAAAAGATCAGTGTTATGTGTAATGGTAACAATATGCAAAAGGCTGGGAGCATAAGGTCAAGTAGGGGTGGGCGATTGGATATTTAATGTCCAATCCACATCCATTTTATATTCAAATAATTGGGTTAGATTTTTCACCCAAATCTATTTTTTTAGCAAAAGTAGTTTGAATTTTTTTAGAATTCAGATCCAAATATTTGGATCAAGATTTAAATCCAATCCAAATATTTGGATCAAGTTTAAAATCCAGAATCCATTTTTAATAAAAGAAATTTAAATTGAATTTCTTAAAACTTGTGTCATTAAGGCCCGAATGACTCAGATGAGATCGACGATCCGGACGGACCCGACAACCCGGACGATCCAGACGGGCCCGACGACCCGAACGACCCAGACGGGCCCGATGACCCGAACGGGCTCGACAACCCGAACGGGCCGGACAACCCGAACGGGCCCGAAAACACAAACAGGCTCGATGACGCGAACGGACCGGACGACTCGAATGGGCCCAACGACCCAGACGACCCGGACGGACAGGTCCAAATAGTCGGGCCCAATCAGGTAGTCGGGCACGTTCGAATCGTGGGGCCCGTCTGGGTCGTCAGGTACGTCAAGCTCATCAGGTCCGTCTGAGTCATCGGGCCCATCCAGTTCATAGGGCCTGTCCGGGACGTCGAGCCCATCTAGGTCGTAGGGCCCGTTCAGGTCGTAGGGCTCGTTCGTGTCATTGTGCCATTCGGGTCGTAAGGCCCGTGTAGGTCGTCAGTCTCATCCGGGTCGCCAGGCCCGTCAGGGTCGTCCAAGTTGTCATGTCCGTCCGGATCGTCGGGCCCATTCGGGTCGTCCGGCCCGTTCGTGTCGTCGTGCCCATCTGGGTCGTAAGGCCCGTGTAGGTCGTCAGACCCATCCGGTCGTCGGGCCCGTTCGGGTCGTCAGGCTCGTCCGGGTCATCAGGCCCGTCCGGGTCGTCAGGCCCATCCAGGTCGTCGGGCCCGTCCAGGTCGCCAGGTCGTCCGGCCCATCTGGGTCTTCGGGCCCGTTCGGGTTGTCAGCCTGTTCAGGTTTTTGGGCCTGCCTGACTCGTTCGGGTCTTTGGGCTGCCTGACCTGTTTTCATCATTGGTTCTGCCTGGTCCGTTCGTGATTTCGGGTCCGCGTGACTCATCAGGTCATTGGGCCTGATCGACTCGTTCGGTTTGTCGGGCCCGCCTATCTCGTTAATATCTTTAGGCCCGCCCAACCTCTTATGGTTGTCGGGCCTGTTCGATCCGTATAGGTCGTCGAGCAAGGCCCATCCAAGTCTGAATTTAGCATAGTTCATCTCAACTTTTAGTCTAACCCAACTAAAAATTTAAATTGAAAATTTGGATTGGATTTTTTGGATTATTCATATTTAAAAATCTTGATTTATAAAATGGTTATCCAATCCATAAGATATATAAAATGTAAATTAGATTGGAATCCATATCCATTAAATGGATTTTAAATGGATTAGATTTTTAATAAAATGGATTATAAATGGAGTGGATTGGAGCAAAAGTGAATTGGATCAAGAAAATTAAATTTTTTGCCCACCCCTAGTTTCAAGTTTTAGGTTGAACTATTTAGTAAGTTGGTAAATCATTTATATTCTCTTTTGTTAGATTACGAAGCATGTTTACTTTAGCTTGTATTTAAATTCCAAATTGTTTCCAGTGGATTTTCCTCACTTTTATGGGTTATAACTAATGCATGCACTAATGATTTTTTCCTATTAAACTATGATGCGTTCATAACTTACGTTGCCCTTTTCATTTCAAAGGTTTGCATATCTTCCAACTAGAATATCTGTATTAAGTATGAATCAACATACTTAATAATTTTTTTTTATAATCTTTTATAAAAACAAATTATCCTCTGAGAAGGCCAAGCAAGTATTAATTTTTTATAATTTGTTTTTTTATAATTTGTACCTGTATGAATGAATGAAGTGTACTCACTACAAAAAAAAATAGTATTATTGACGGATATTTACCGACAGAATAATTCCTTCGGAAATTTTTCTTACCGACAGATTTATCAGCGGATGTAAATGTTGAATTTATCGACGGATGTATTCGTCGATAATTAGGTGAGAATATATAGTGGGCCACTGAACCGTCAATAATGTCGTCGATAGGGTGGATAGCCTTTACTAACAGCCATATATGTGGGTAAATCCTTCGGTATGTCAGTCAATAAAAAATTTATTTCAAACTCCCTCCCCCAAATCAGATAATTTTCCCCAACATCACAATTCTCTGCCTTCTCTCGCCCCAGCCTCTCGCCCTGCCTAGACGAAGCTCGCTTGCTGTCAGAGATCCGATAAGAACGGTAATGTCCCCGGTGCCATCGCCCTTAATGTTGCTCACGTTGTCTCCTATTAATAGTTCTTGTCACTGCTGCAATCCTCATGGCAGCACATCGTTGATGGACGGACAAGATGTTGGTGAGTGTATTTCTTCATCTTTTCGCCATCCAATCCATCTTGTCTAAATCATGAAGTGTTTTGTAGGTTGAGAACGTCAGAGCTGCGAGCACAATCGTGGAAGGTTGCAATGTTCGCGTGACCGGGGTTGTTATGGTTGTTTTTGGCTCATGTGCATTACGGTCACCCACTTCAGATTGTGCAATGCTCTACTTTTTATACATTTGTTGAGTTCGGTTGTAAAATGTTGATACTGTCTGGTAGTGTTTTGTGTTGGGGTTTATTAGGATGGTCATGCATTTAAAGTGTTAGTGTTTGAGATGGACTTGGGACTTGGGGTAGATTTATGGACTTGGGGAGTGCTTAATAGCAAGGCTTGATTAACTTCTATTGCACATAATTTAATCAACTTGTTTCTAACTTGTTTGAAGATATATAAGGTGATTTTGGCATATTCAATTTGTCACATGTTTGTTACTTTGTCTGAATTGTTGCAGATTTACTTACTTATTAATTATGTTTGTTTCTAATTGAACTTTGGAATTAGGAATGTTGTGCCTAGCTGAAAAATTTTGGTTTATTTGATCTGCTAGGTGCCAAATTGATTGTGATTAATTGGAGAAAGACTATTCTTGAAATAGACTACAGTTGGGCAGTCCAAGTGATTCAATTTTGGTGATTCTAGTATAAGTTATGAACTTATTATTTTGAAGAAGCTTTGATGTATTTGGTTTGTGTGTTAAAGCTAGTGTAAACTATTAAATTGATGATTTGCTTTCTGTTTTGAGTGTTTTATACGGCCAATAACACACCTAGTTGTCAACTAGCTACTCTAGTTAAAAATACCCAAGAGTCAATACCAAAAGCTAACTAAACTAACTATGTTTGGTGGAATGAGTGTTGATTTCATGATACTTTTGTTGTATTCCAATCCCTTTTAGTGTTCTTGAGGGCTTCCAACTCTTGAATCACCAATCCAGCCTTCATATTTGAAAGTCAACCCTAAGGTCAAACTTCCATTCTAGAAATGCTCTTAAATTTTCCTTCATCTTTGTGTGTAGCTGTTGGATGCCACAAATTCAAATTTCCAATAAATTTTCAACCATTCTTTAGAATGTTTTATCCTGCACACAAGTTACCAAACATAAGTTAGTCTTTTATTCACCTAAAGGAATGAAAACTAGACATAATTGAATGCACTCACTAGTGTAGGGAAGAGATTATGCCGCGGTTATTTTGGCTTTTTGGCTTCGGTTTTACACCCGAGGCATATGCTGGCGAGGTAAAAAAAAGATATGTTTATGCCTCAGTTATGAACTGAGGCATATGCGAGGGTTACTGCCTCAGTTCTAGAGGGAATCGAGGCCCAATGTGCTTCACAAATTTAAAAAAAAAGGTACTTTCTGACCCAATAGAAGTATCATTGTAGCCACCATCGTTGTACACACACCTATACCAATCACAGTGTGTCACATCATTATCTTCAACCTTCTCCCAAATCAAAAACCATACCCACCATTCAAACCCTAAATGCCGCCAGTGTGTCATCACCACCATCTTTGACCACCGCATCACACTGGAACAACTTCACGACGCCTTCATTTATCTTACCGGCAATGTAGAACAACCTCTCTTGACCACCATATCTGAATAGAAAATTTGAAACATCCCACGACTAACCACCATGATCCAAATCACGACTTCGACACACACATCAATGTTCGAAACCAACAGGAGAGTTTTACGATTTAAAAAAGGAGAAGCACATACCTACAAGCAGGATTGAATGGTGAAAATGGAGACGGCTTCGTAACCTCTGCGACGACAACAATGGAGGAGGCTTGCGCGATGGAGGAGGCTCGTTCAACGGTGAATCGGTGGTGGAGAGACGAAACTGCAACTACATGGAAGAAGGAGCTTTGCGTTCTACAATAATGGCATTCAGAAATGGAAGAAAGAGAAATGGTCGCTGCTCCACGTGAAGAAGACGAACAGTGGCACGATTTCTTTTAAACCCTAAGAAAGCTTATTACCTCGATTGATTTTAAACCGAGGCATAAACATCTATCTGCCTCGATTAGATGTGACCCGAGGCATAAAAGTCTGCTACCAGTTTAAAAATATCAATGCAGCGAGAAAAATAAATTTTTTAGGGGATTTATGCCTCGGTTCTAAGTACAACCAAGGCATAAAAGTTCGAAAAAATTACAAAAGTGCCATCGCGTCTTCGTATGCCTTGTTTGTAGGTGAACCGAGACATATAGGGCGCTGTAAAAAACCCATTATGCACTAGTGACTAGATTCACTAACTAAGCTAATTCTATGTGCTAAGCCTAGGGGTCGTACATCCTAACTAATGATTATGTAAACTATAAAACTAACTCAAAGTCTAAACTAAACTTAACTCTAAAACCAAACTTAGGTAAGAAACTATTATCAAAACTAAGCTAGAATTTGGAAAAGGTAAGAAATTATGTAGAGACATTATAAGTGCTAAGAAACTAAACTGAATTTTAGGAACATTAAATTTGCCTATAACAACCTAGAAACTACACTACTTAAAAACTAATTATAGTAGAGTAATAGGAGAACCTTAGACAAGAAACCTTAATCTATGTAGACTAATTCGTACAAGTTTGAAATAGTGAAATAAGACTAGAATTAATCTACTTATTGCTGAAAAGTATGTAGCCTATCCGAACCTAGAAATCCTTCCTAAAGTAACCTAAAACTAAAATTGGTCTATAAATCCTACTTTATATATTTACTTCCTAAAAATGAGTAAGTACAAGATAATTTCAATATCTAAATCTAAGACACCACTGTAGGACTACTCTAGAAATCTATAAATCTTTAATTGCCCCGTTGTTGAGTGTATGATCGTTGTTACAGTGGTAGGAGAGGCTTGAAGGAAACTTTTGTGATAGGAGTTGAATAGTTTATCCAAACTTCTCGATAATATAAATATTATGCTATTGAGGGAAGGATTATATGTCCTTGCGTCAAGTGCGAATGTAATCACATTTTGAAAGACGAGGAAGTTAAAGTTCATCTCTACAAAAAAGGATTCATGTCAAATTACTTGATTTGGTCATTTTACGGTGAAGAAGTGCCCTCTGTTTATTCGGGTGAGCATGAAAGACGCTTTCCTAGTTCAAGCACGATTGCTCATACCTCTAAGATGAATCAAACAATTTATAAGTAAGAGATGTTAAATAATGCTCTTGGCCAACATGCTTCATTTGAAAAAGCAGACGATAGTCGTTTAGAAGAGTCTCTTAATGAGTTCACTCGAAGATTTTTCAATTTATTAGCAGAGGCAAATGAACCTGTATTTGAAGGGGTAACAGAGTCAAAATTGTTAGTATGCATTAGACTTTTGTCCTTCACATCCAACTAGAACGTTCCCAACCAAGTCTTCGACAACATTGCAAAACTCATTTTAGATCTAACACCACCAAATAATTCTTTGCCCAATAATTATTATGAAGCAAAGAGATTATTTTCAAAGTTGGGATTAGAGTCTGAGAAGATTGATTGTTGTGTAAATGACTGTATGATTTTCTATGACAATGATAATGGAAAAATGATGCATCCTTGCTCCAATGCAAATTTTATGGGCAACATCGATAACGCACAATCCATCCAGGCCAGAGCAACAAAAAAACCAATTCCTTTGAAGTCCATGTTCTACCTGCCCATAATTCCAAGACTACAAAGAATGTTTTCTTCAATGCAAACAACATAACATATGACATAGCATGATGTGAACAAAATACAAGACATGCTACGTTATCCATCTAATGGGCAAGCTTGGAAGCACTGATGAGTGCGTATTTTTGCCATCATTCAATGTTTAATTCTGGGTATTTAATTGAATTTATGTGCTTAAAGAGTGATTTAATTGATAATTCTGATAATTAGGCTATTTGAACTTGTGTGATAAAAATGTCTTAAAAAGTGATTTTTAGCTGCATAAAATTATTTTTGGATATTTTAACGTTTGTTGATGAGCTGAAGTGAAGATTAAACTGATTTAAGGTGGAAAAATAAATTGATTGAAGTTCCAAACCACCTTTAAATAAGTTCTAAATAGGTCTCACCAAAAACCTATTATGCACCCCCTATTTTTATTTACACACTCCTTCTAAAGTGGACCACCAAAAACCTGCTATGCACCCCAGTTTCTACTAACTTGCACCCCTCCTACCACTTAAACTCCACTCAACAAGATGTTGCCATGTGACAATCCTCAACTTTTAAAATTGGCCAACCAGAACAAGCCACGTGGCACTAATCCTTGCAAACACATATGCATCAATTAGACACTGCCACGTCATCATCTTTTTCCATCTCACAAATGTAATCATATCCCAAATTTTTCTCTTCTCCCACCATCACCATGCCGGCAGCAACAGTCGCCACCCTTCCACCGTCAGTCAACGTTCCAGCAGCCACCAGCGTGACCAAACCTGAAAAACATCGTGAGTTATGCACCATGAGATCTCCACCATTAACGCCACCGTGAGGAACATAAATGTGCGCTACAGACCACTCCCTCGCGAGCACACCGCGAGCAACCTACGAACCAGATTTGTGCACCATTCACGAACGTCCACCGCCTGAACTTGCACCATCAAGCTGCAAAAAATCATGATTTGCCGCCTGCACCTTGCAAAAACTGGCAGCAGACCTCCATCCCTCTGTGTTCACATCAGACCAAGTCGCCGAAGAAATCAGCAGAAACGTCATGAACCATGGAAGCTTCCATCTTTCTCGCGAGCACACAATAGCGTTCTCCATCATCACTGCAGCGTGCCTCCATACCCACCCACGAACCAGAAAGGGTTCGCGCAGCCATTGCAGTGTCTTCACGCACCATGACGCAACACCACCACCGCGTCTGCACCGTGAGCCACTTCCGCCACCACTATTCGACGGCAGCCGTAACCTCCATTGCACCTGCAGGAACCGTAGTTTGGAGAAAGTTTACTCTGCCACGTGTCATCCTGTCATTACACAATCAAAGTGGTCAAAGCTGGTCAAATATTCAAATCTGGTCAAAGTTAGTCAAATCTGGTCAAAAAGTCAAAGATTGATCAAAAGAGAAGGTTTAACTGCAAATATTGATATTTTTGGATGTCTCTGCAAAATTGGATTATAAGATTGAAAATGGACTATTTAGAAAATTAGTACAAATATTATTTGGTGATAATTTATTAGATATCTTTAAATAATTTATTTATTTAATTATATCATAAATTATTAACCAACTATATTTGTCAAATAGTCTATATCTCTCCAAATATCTTTGAATATTTATCTTTGAGAGGTTTTAGCAACACAAAAGTCCAGTCCAATTCCTATATAAAGAGATCAAGGGAGAAGCAGAAGAACAAGTTCGGGACTTCGAAGTTTTGGAACCCTTAGGGGTGCCTAATTTCGTTTCCTTTCTCTCTCTTTTCTTCTCTATATTCTTCTTATTATTTTGTATTCCATGGATTGCTAAACTTCTTGGGTTGATTCCATTGAAATTTCTTAATTGGATTCTGAGGTTAGATAAATTAATTTCTTTGTTCTTTTTATTATTGTTGAGGTTTTCATTCATCTATGTCTTTTATCTTTAAATCACATAAGAAGTAATGATTTTAAATCTATATGCATGTTGGTCATATGAGTCCAAGGGTTTTTAAATTGAATTGAGACTTTACTTTGATTTTATTTAGAAACTTTCATATGATTAAATGAGTTTTTACCAATAATTGAGACTTTACTTTGGTTAAAGGTATTTACTCTAACTACAATTAATTGAGACTTTACTTTGATTAATTAAGCTTTTTATTTGGTGAGGAGATAAAAGAATAAACATGATTAGGCATAATAAATTTGATTGAGACTGTACTTTGGTTGAATTTACTATGGATAATCTAAAAGTTCTCACTTTTAATTGAGATTGTACTTTGGTTAAAAGTGAGAACGCCAACAAATTAATTGTGACTTTACATTGATTAATTTGTAAATTTACAACAATAATTAATTGAGCAATAATCTTTAAATAACGATGATGAATCTATTTTGAAAAAACAATGGAATCAATCTATTTTCTTTACTATTGTTTATATCTTATTTTATCTTTTTATCTTTATCCCTCATATTTTTATAATTTTATTTGACTAACTCTTGTATAGTTTTATAAAAATTAATTTGTTAAAAATCAATTTCGTGTTCATTGGGAAACGACTTTGGCTTACTTTACCCTATCTATTTTGTTGACTACTATATATCTTAGTAATACTGACGTTGCTATAGTTTAGTAGTATTAATTTGATCGCGTCAATGACAGCGTTATCAAATTTGGCGTCGTTGCCGGGGAACACGGTTAGAATTTTTATCATTTTAGTTCTTTTTTTTGTTTTTATTCTTTTGATTTTATTTTTTATTTTTATTTTTATTTATTTTTATTTTTTGTTTATCACTACCATTTTCTTTTCTCAATTTTTGTTCTAACATTTTTTTTATTTTCTTTAGTTATTTTATTTTATTTTGTTTAGTTATTTTTTTAAGCATAGTTTTTGTTTGAGGAATTTTGTTGGGAAATTTGTGAAACTAGTTGGGAAAAACTTTGGCTAAGGAAAGATAAGGTACTTAAGTTGTCCATTGAGACACACCTCTCTTTCCTGGAAGTCTACTCAACAAGCTTTCAACTTATTTCTTTTCAGAAAATCTCTTTCAAAAATGCAAAATAATTTTTCATACAAAAATAATCAACATTGTAGTTTTCAAATGGATTACAATTGCTATCACAGCAACCATATGATTATCAACAACAAATTGTCACACCTACTTCTGCACCTGATATAAGTGGGTTAACTTTACGACAATTTAATGATCTATATCCTAGATCATCTTTTTTGGGGTATGAGCAACAACCATATTCTGAGTGTCCACCTCAATAACCATATGTTCCAAATAGTTTTCAGCAACAATATGTACCACCACAGCAAGTTGAAGCAACCAATGGACTATCTTACAGGGAAGTTATGATATTAATGGGTGAAGTTATAGAGAAATTAGAGTCCATGGATGAAAGGTTTCGAGTTGATCAACGATGCAAAAATATTGAGCAAGAGTGGTACGAAAATAAGCAAATATTGTCTGATATGTTGAGGGATGCAAGTAAGAACAACTTCATAGAATTACTTGTAACTGGTAATACCACCCCTCAACCCCATCAGAGATTTCCTGAAAATCCAGATTTTAACGAACTTCGTCATGAAATCAAAGATGTGCTTCTGAAGTTGGCCATCAGAGCTAAACAAATGTTTGAAGATTTGAGTCAGCTCATGAATGATGCAGTGAGAAAGGTCACTTTGGAAGATATGATGAATATAATGACTGAAATGATGAAGATGAATCAAACAGATCAGAAAGAGATGATTAATATCGCCACACAAAACTTGCAGAATCAGTCTGAACAACCAATAGCAGAATCACATCACATTGATATATCTACTGATGGATATAATGATTGTCATAGTAATATGTCTACTGATGGACATATTAAGGATGTTGCTAAAGTTGATGAAGAAATTAAAGATTCTCACACAAACATATCTACTAATGGATATGTTGACGATGCTCAATGTGAATATAAAGTTGTACCCGTTGATGAGGATATGAGTACAAATGATCATTTTCAAGAGCAAAGTTGTGAGAACAATACAATAGAGGAACCAAGTGCAGTTGAAGAGCCAACAATATTCGAAGATGCAGCTAAAGCATCTACTATTGCAACTAACTTGGTTAATGATGAAGCAGCAGAGTCAACAACACCAGGTGAAAATTTTTGCTCAGAAGAGGAAATTATGAGGATTACTGATGATCCGCTTAACCATCCGAATGCACTTGATGATGCTCAAGTTGAGTTGAAGCCACACACTCCACACATCAAGTTTGTTGATGTGAATGATGCAAATAAGTTTTCAATGGTTATCTTTGTTGACATGGCTGCAGAAAAAGAAGAACGGTTGTTGCAACAGGTAAAAAGCTTAGATTCAAATTCTTTTGAAATCATTGTTGATAGAAAAGTTAAATTGCATGCATGTTTGTTTTTGGTTTCTGTTTTTAATTTTAAAAATATTAAAAAAAGTTCAAAAATATGTGTTTTTTTTTTCTTTAATAAAATTGTACAAGCTGACTTGTACTTTATAAAATTAAAGAAAATAAATTTTGACATATGGCCAAATTGAGCCAATAGTCACAAGATTTTTCGTTTCCTCCACAAAATAAGTCCATCAAGGACATTTTTTTTTGAAATAAGTGTGGGGGAAACAAACTGTAGGTAGAATTTTTCTTTTTTCTGTTTTTCAATTTTTTGTTTTTGTTTTCATTTAAAAAGAAAAAAAAATTATGATTTCTTTTTGAGAAAATTGTGAAATTATTAACTTTTTACTAAGTGAAACTTTTAAACAATATGTCTCATAAGAAATGTACAAAAATATTTCCCTGCTTTCAATAAAACATATTGACATTGGATTTTTAGGATTTGATTCACTAATTGGGATGATCATAATTTTGGAAAAATAAAAGTCATGTTGATATGAGTGGATTGTTTCTATGATTTGCTAATTGAGTTGATTTGAGAATTTCTTGATTAAATCTTTTTTGAAAGAGTTTTGACCTTGTGAGTCTTGAGCTTTAATGTAAAGGATGGGCCATCATATGCCATTTCTATTTTTTTCTTAAGTGACTTGCTCATGTTTGTTTATACTCAAATGTTTAGCTTGATTCTTTTGTTTTGCATCTTAGGTGAATATGCATGATTTGATTGAAAGCATCCATCTTTTGCTAATTATCCCTGTAACATTCGAATTGGTCTATGTTCAAATGGATTTAATTCGTACATTCAAGAATCATCATCACCCTATTCTTGTTGGCCTGTGATTGTTACTCCTTACAATCTTCCACATGAGATGTGTATGACTAAGCCTTATATGTTTTTTATGTGTCTAATTCCAAGTCCATCGAATCTAAAGGCATCGATAGATGTTTATCTAGAGCCTTTGATTGATGATTTGAATAAGTTGTGGAGTGGTATTTGGACGTATGATGTTTCAAGGAAGCAAAATTTCCTAATGATGGCAACTTCTATGTGGACTATAAATGACTTTCCTACATATGGGATGTTATCTGGTTGGAGCACACATGGTAGATTAGCTTGTCCGCATTGCATGGAGCACACTAAGTCATTCACATTGAATTATGGAAGGAAAAGTTGTTGGTTTGTTGTCATCGTCAGTTCTTGCATCGTCGCAAAGGGAAAGTTGAAACAGATGGGCCACCTCCGAGGTTGACTCCATCACAACTTTGTTGAAGAGTGAAACATTTTCCAAAAGTGACTGAAAATGGTGTCATAAGGATGGATAGGTATGGAGAGTCAATGGCGGACCTTAGAAGGTCCACAAGGGGGCCATGGCCCCCGTAAGATATTTTTAATTTTTTTTTAAATATATTAGAAATATTTCTTTTAATTTTTTAAATTATTTTTTTATAAATATATAATATATAATATTAATAAATAATAAATAATAAAATAAAAAATTAAACATAATAAAGAATAATAAAATTGATTGAGATCTTTTTGTTGTTCTCTCTCATTCTAAGTTTTTTATGTATTGCATTCATTTATTACTCTACCATCTCTTCTTTTATTGTTTGTTTTAAAAATGAAATAGAAAGTTATATATAAATTCATTCTCTCGCTCTTAGTTCTCATCCGTTCTGTTTTAAGATACAAAAGGTAGCTCTTTCCCTTCTCTTGATAGAAAAATATTAGTGTGATATTTAGTTTTTTTTCATCTTATGAGTTTTTTGTATATTTATTTTTTTATGAATATAAAAAGAAAAGTTATGCACCATATGTTTTCTCATAACTATTTCTTACATGTGACTTGATTATCATGTTTTTTTTAATAATTACATTTCTCAATTTTTTATTAGATTTTGATAAATTATTTTTTAATCTTAATTTTTGTTTAAATAGGTATATTGATGAACAATTAAATAATATATTCAGTTTTTGTAAAGTGATAAAAGGGAAGATATCCTTAAAGATAAAAACAGTACAAATTTACTTTTTCACTTATTTTCAAGCATGATACTAAGAATTCAATTTTTGAATTAGATAACTATTTCTTAAAATTCAAAGAATTATAAGTGGAAAGTTTCATATTAATTCGTTTGAATTATAGGTGGAATGTTACATATTAATTTCTTGAAAATTATTATAAGAAAACATGCTAAAATATGAGAATATATAGGGAAATATATGAAATTAGAAAGACTAATTTAAAATGAGTTTCATATCAAATACAATTTCAAAACTACAATTTTTGTAAGAAAAAACATACAAGAATTTCAATACTGAATTATATATACTTTTGTTATATTAGTAATAATAATTAAATATATAAAATTTGAATATAATTTTGGCCCCTTCAAACTTTTTGACCTAGATCCGCCACTATGAAGAGTGGCATAATTGGACTAAGAAAGGTATCTTTTAGGATCTTCCATATTGGAAAGATAACTTGCTAAGACATAATTTTGATGTCATGCATATAGAAAAAAATTTCTTTGACAACATCTTCAATACAGTGATGAATGTTAGTGGCAAGACAAAAGATAATGACAAAGCAAGAAGGGATATTATTTTATATAGTCAGCGCAAAGACTTGCAGTTGAAGTCACAAGGCAACGGGAAGTGGCTCAAGCCAAAAGAAAATTACACCATAACAAAAGATGAAGTTAAAATAGTTTGTCATTGGATCAAGGAGCTTAGGATGCCAGATGGTTATTCTTCAAACTTGGCAAGATGTGCTGATATTGAAAAGGGTAGTATTCACAATATGAAGAGTCATGATTTTCATGTATTCATGGAGACATTACTCCTTATTGCGTTCAGCTCGTTGCCAATGCATAAATCCTCTAATAGAAATTAGTCACTTTTTAAAGACTTGTGCTCAACGACACTAAAGGAGGATTCATTAAGAAAACTAGAGGAAACTATTCCTTTTATTATTTGCAAATTGGAAAGAATATTTCCTCCATGATTCTTTGATTCAATGGAGAATTTCCCTATTCATCTTCCATATGAAGCATGGCTTGCTAGACTAGTGCAATATAGGTGGATGTATCCATTTGAAAGGTGATACGATTACTAAATTTGATACTTTGAACCAGTGCAATCTTATTCTCGTGTTCAATCCTAATGTATTCATTTTTTATTTCTAAAGATTTATGGGGGAATCAAAGTGTTCTGTAAAAAACAAAGTCCTAGTACAAGGATCCATTTGTGCAACTTACTTGTATCGTGAGACCATATACTTTTGTTCCCACTATCTTAAAAACTTCACGTTGTCACCTAGCAATCATAGGAATGAAAGACAATGCCAAAGTCCAACATCTGAGTCAAAATTATCAGTGTTTAAACAAGTCGATCGTCACACAGGCAAGGAGTGCACTCATTGGTTGACTAATGTTGAATTCAACTCTACTCATGTGCATGTGTTAATCAATTGTAGTGAAGTTATATCGTATCTTGAGTAAGTTCTAATCCCATTGTCTACAACCTACACTGTAACTTCCTTTTAAGCAACTTGTATTCACCATATTGTTAATTTTCTTTTCATAGTTTATTCCTTGTAGCTGAGCAAATACATCAAGCAACATCTTCTGCCAACATATACTCATACTTTCCTCATTGGTTTAGAAACCAAGTAAGTGGAATCATGTTAGTTTAAGAAACCTTTGTTGTTAAAGTTAACTAAAATCTCAATTTTTAGGTTTATAACGAGCCATTATGTGTTAGAAATCAAGACTTAAGGGGATTTGGCAAACCAACCCATGAGATGCGTGAAAGAGTTGCACACATACTTTGTCAATGGGTACAAGTTCCACACTAATACATGGTCAAACTGGAAGAAGACAATTAATTGTGGTGTGTACGTGAAGGGCCTCATAGAGGGTGGTTATGATGATTTTTATGGGATAATTCATAAAATATATGAGCTAGAGTACAACACTTATACTTCTTCAAAGAAAGTAGTTCTTTCTTATTGTGAATGGTTTGATCCTTCTACAAATGGTAAAATACTGTCGAACTTGAAATTAGTTCAAGATAACGACCATTTGATCCATTCATTCTAGCAAATAATGTTAGAAAAGTTTATTATGTCCCATATCCAGCATTTCGAAACATCAATAAATGTCGTTTGTATGTTGCAATACAAACTAAGCCAAAGGGTCGCGTTGAGTCAAATGAGGTGGAAGAGGATATTCCCTATCAAGTTGATGAAATGTCATATGCCCATGAAATAATTGAAGTTGAAGGTGTGTCTACATTGCATGACCTTGGTGGTGATGTTGAAGAATTGGAAGGACAAGAAGAAGAAGAAGAAGAAGAACAATAAGAAGAAGAATAAGAAGATGATAATGATGAACAAGAGGAAGAAGAAGAAGAAGACAATGATGATGATGATGATGATGATGATGATGATGATGAAAATTATGAAGTCATGAACGATGATGATGATGATTTGTACTTTGTAATATGTGTCATCATTGTTGTGTAGTTGTAATTTGACCTTTTAATTTTTAATATATCTACTTGTAATTTGGCATTAATATTTGTACTTGACATTCATCATTTATTTATTCTAATAGTATTCTTGAAAATAGTTTACAATGTCATCCGGTGTTCCACCTAATCCTGGTAAGGAGAAAGAGATAGCAAAGCCTAAAGCAAAAAGGGCACCAAAAAGGCCACGATATCTTATAAAAGTTCCTCCTGCAAGAGCATCCACATCCAATCGACTCGTTGTTGTTGACACACATAGTGCACCGTTAAAGTCGACCTCCCCAATTGTTGCACCCATGCCATTACCATCCCCATTCATTCCTACTGTAGAGGTCACACCACGTGCTGCTATGGTACCCACACCACTTCTTGTAATGGTACCCACACCACTTCCTATTATGGTGCCCGCACCACCTGTAACATCCCAAGGGAATATTACTTAAAAATAAATAATAAAAGAAAATAATTATATTAATAGTTGTCTCGATAAAAATCCCAATGCGGGAAAATTTAATTTCATGAAAGCACGCGCCAAAACTTATAACATAATTAGTCAATTGTTACAAGTTTCCATTATTTGTGTTCATAATAAAAACGTAAAGTAATACATGTAAGAGAAAATCCTAGCTCTAATCCCATGCTAGCCCTCACTCCGCCATCTGAACATCCTCAGCACCACCTGTATCAACATATGCTCCCGTGTAACGAATTACACGATCATCGCCACACACAAACAGAAAGGGTGAGCTGAGAAAATAAAATACAAGCATATAAAACACAAGATAAATCGTATACCCATCTTATTTATTATATATAATTCTTGGCCAAGACCTTAACCCCAAGATTTATCAGTCTTCAAATCATACAATTGGTTAGCCTTGGACTCGGGAACATGATGCTCACACGAACCTGCCCGCTCGTGGTCCTGCCTCTACGAACCTTCCCGCTCGTAGTCCTGCTCTACGGACCTACCCGCTCGTAGTCCAACACATGTGATCCACCAGCCCCCGTACCTCCCCGCACGTGGCATCTCTCAACGTGAGCACGAAAACATACGAACCTACCTCGCTCGTATCCCCACGTGAGAGTAACTGGATATGAACCTCCCCGCTCATATCCTCACATGTCAACACCATCCATGAACCTACCCGCTCATGACACAGCATCTCCCGATCCAAGCAAAGCATCATTGTCAGTTAAAACAACAAACACAACTCGTGACCTGGTGCACGGCCGCCTGGCGCACCAACTAGCACCGCCTGGTGAAACAGGCCTAGACCGCCTGGCGCCAGCGCTCTTCCAGCACCACTGTTTCTTCAACGCCGCCTGGCGGAGCACTCCCTTGTCGCCAGGCGCCATGCAATGCAGGAGTCTTTCCTAGTGATTCCTATCGCCTGGCAGTATCAGCAGACCGCCATGCGCCATACCAGTAACTTCCTGCTACTGATTTTTGGCACCCAAAATGATTAATTCTGCAATTCCAGTATGTACTAGAATGTACAACACAACTGTCTTATCAGGATTTATAAATTCTCCAATCCTATACCTTCCCATGTATAGCCCATGTACCTAACTAAAGACATTTAGACACTTTATTTCACTCCTCTATCACAGTTAATCATCACTACAATAACAAGGCACGCCATTGACTAACAAATACTGCAGTTTAAGAACATTATCAAATCACCTCTCATCATACTTATTTCACGTTGCACTACCATGCATCTTATTCCACACAATCTCGCCTAATCACATAACTTATGTTTAAACTCACAAGTCCCCAAACACTTAAAAATTATAACCAATAATTAAAGATATTTAACAACATTTAGGTAGAATTCCAAGCTTTCCATTCCTAATTCACCAACTAATGCTATCCAACTCTCTTCCTTTACTCAACACAACTATCAAGAACTCTTCACGTAATCACCCCATCAACCACTCTCCATTACCATACACACTTACCTAAGTACATTATTTCTTATTGTGCCCTTCTTTAAGTTCCAATATCACTCTTAGCCTCTTCCCTCACAACCACCCGAAATCAACATTAAATATGCCACTGCTCACGTCATCGCCTGGCGGCAAGAAAGACGCCGCCAGGCGGCAAGCTAGACGCCGCCAGGCAGCATACCAGAACCTAGGAAAATATCTAGGTTGCTGCACCTGCAACGAGCCAAGTTGGCCAGAATCCGACTTATACTACCCAGACAATGTCACACCATAAATCATACTTAATTTACTGACCCAGTTTCCATTGACGTACTGTCCTCAAATTCGTACTCACCATGAACCCTAATACCTCAACTCGGGTTCTACCATTCCAATAGCCCCACTCCATTCATATTAACATATAAAGGTATTCTCATACACCATTAGACCCCAATTCTAATCAGTCCATACATTCAATACATAAAATCATAATCAGAAGTCTCAATGACCCTGCACAGAACGCAAGTCAACAGCAGGCGCAAACACTAACGCGCCGCCTGGCAGATATTCATCCCTGCCAGGCGGTTTAAGCAACCAAAACCCAAAATTACACACAGACAGATGAACCGCCTGGCGGCTCATGCATGCCCGCCAGGCGATTTCTGGGCAGAACCCAGAAATCACGAAAAACAATGCATACCAGTCAGATAATCCATGCAATTACGATCGCACAAGGCACAATAGAGTGTATACTATTAATAGCACGCAAAAACAACTCCCCTTACCTGGATTCCTTGCTAAATTTGGGTTGGTGTGCTTATCCCTTCACCAAAACCTCCCTAGCCTTTGCTTTCCACTCCAACCTTTGCAATTTTAGCCTCACTACCTTACTCTATCAACCTCAATCCTCTGGAAAAACCTTTTCTTATGATTACCACGAACCCTCAATGCTATTTTCTCCTCTTTTAACCTTCTCTCTCACTATCACTCTCACTTAATTGCTCCTTTAGTGGCTTACACGAATTTTAAATAAAAATGACACTAAGGCTAACCAAATGTTTAATTAACTCTCTATTTTCCAGCCCTTAAGTTACCTCTCCCTTGGCTGCTAGGTTTCTAACCGTTCCATATTCATGCACAAGGAAAAATTTGGCAAAAAGGAATTATTTAGTTCTCACCGAGGTTTAAACCCACACTCATACACATACCCAACCAAGGCCAAACCATTCAACCAATCCTTATTTCATGATAAGTCCTACAATTCTAAGAGTTTATCATGACACCACGCATTCAATATATAATTACATAAAAATGCATAATTTAATAACATCCAAGTGACACACATAGGACTCAAACCCAAGTCCTCACACACAATAAAGTACTCTCAACCACTTGAGCTAGTACTTTTCCACGTCATAGTCCCTTACATTTATTGCTTTAAATGTTCTCATTACCCGTCCTAATTAAATAATTAACTAAATAACTATTTAATTTTCCCGGGTCTTACACCACCTACTGTTATGGTACCCACATCACGCCCTCCTTTGGTACCCACACCATTACATTGATGTAAATTAGCTAATTTGGGTACTAAGTAGACACAAAGTTAAAAACGAGTACCGTTTAGACACACTGGGACGAAAGTGGGTATGTTACGACTAATTATACCTTAAAAATAATAGTTGTAAATAGTAAAAAAGGGTGTTATACATGAAAAATGGGATGCACAAAGACAATGAGTTAGATCGATCCATATTCAATTTATAATGGTTTTTCCTCATTTTTTCTTTTACATTTTTATTTATTTTTTTTATTTACTCTCTCATTTTTATTTTTTAAAACTCTAAAAAGCTAAAATCTGAGGGGTGCACAAATAACAATTGAATTAGATTAACCCAAGTGTAATTTCTAATGGTTTTTCTTCATTTTTCTTTTATATTGTTTACTTATTATTATTATTATTTTGTATTATTTACTTTTTCATTTTACTTTTAAAACTCTAAAACCTACAAATTTGACACACAGACTTCTCCAACGTCACCAACTCATAACATCATCTTCTCCATCAAACCCTAATCTTTTGCCACTACTACCCAACGAAGATTCTGGCCTTCTCAACCACCAATCATGAGCGGCATTGTCCAGACAAACTTAAACCAAAATCATATTAAATCAAAACCTAATAACAATTGACAAATTCACACTCAATCACGTTTCAAACATTAAAACAACTTGAAATTGTTTGATTCTTTTGCCTTCTTGAGGTTCCTTGCATTATGTTGTAAAGCAATCTGATTCAGGAGGCAATGTGAATTAAGATACAAGGACTAATTAAGTAACAAAGCAAAAATTTCAAACCCTTGTAAAACAGAGGGTGCACCCATAAGTTGCTTAAACCATTTAATATTAAGTGCAAATAAGATCACAAAGTTGTTAATTTTTGTCATCATTAATGTAAAACCTGTGGAAATTAATTAATTAAATAATTAATTAATTAATAAATGTGGGTGGTGGGAACTTTGATGTCATTAAATGTTAATTGGTATGATGTAAAAAAGTACTAGCTCAAATGGTTGAGAGTACTTACTTGTGTGAGACACTTGGGTTCAAGTCTTATGTATGCCATTTATGTGTTGTTGGTTTATTATTATTTTGATAATATATTTGTGCCTATTGAGTGATAGTATAATCATAGAATTTTGATAATTATCACTAAATATGAGTTGGTTGAATGGTGGTGTAATGAATTGCCATTAGTATGGTTTCAAACCTTGATAGTGTGATGAGAGTGAGAATTGGTTTGGTTGCTGTTGGTTGCAAAACCCTTTTATGCCTTGTATGATGGGGGATGAGGTTTTGATACTGAAGGTTTATCGATGATTAAAAATATCGAGTTCTGGTTGTCCAAATGGACGTAAAACATGTCTTTTGTTGGTTGCTTGTTGATTGGGAATGCTTGGTACTGATTAGGCTACGTTGTGGTATGACTTTGGTTGATTTCACACATGAACAGGGGAGAACCTCTACGATTCTTGCCCAAGCGAGTCCCTCTCGCTTAAGCAAGAGTTGGAGAAACTCGTTCCTGGTTTTGGGGTCGAGCATCTTGCTCAGGCGACCTGTTTGGTGTTGAGCAGCCTGTTCTCTCGCTCAAACGAGAATGGCTCTTCAAGCGAGGTCGCGACGAAACATGGGGGTGTTTTACGTTGAATTCTCGTTCAGGCGAGGGGTGGTGTGTTTGAGCAAACGAAGGTCTCGCTTAGGCGAGAAGAGCTCGCCTAAGCGAGATGATGTGGTGAAGCCACTGTTTCACACTCGCTCAAGTGAGGTGGTTTAGCGTAAGCGAGGTCGATGGACTAGCTTGGGCGAAGACCCTTGGCTTAAGCGAGAATGCTGAGTTTTCTATGCCTGTGTGTGTTGTTTGAGCTGGTGTGCTTGCTATTTCCTAAATTATAGGAAGTATATGCTTGTGTTTGTGGTGTTTGGGCTTGAAGGACTAAGTCCATAGGAGTTTGGGATGTGCTTGGCTTGGGTCGCGAGTGAGAAGTTCGTGATGGGTGGATCGCATGCGGAATGTGAACAGGTTAGTTCACCGGAGGTACTATCGTTGGGATGAGTGAGCGAGGGAGTTCATCTCATGCTCAACTTGAGAATGCTATGAGCGAGGAATTTCATAGTAGGAAAGGCGGGTATGCGTGTTCGGGTCCGAGTGAGGAGTTCGGATGACGGGTGTGAGAGTCTGTGAAGCAGGACTATGGGCGGGATAGGCTCGTAAGTTGGACCACAAGCGAGGAAGGTCGTGGAAGCATATGAAATCCCAAGAGTTAGAGTGCATGCATGGACTCATACCGGTTATGAGTGGGGGAAAAGGGATATTTTTATTTTAAATGAATGAATTATTATGAATTGCTGGATGGGATTACTCTCATATTTATTTTTACATATGTGCATAGCTCACCCTATCTGTTTGTGTGTGCCGATGATCGGGTAACTTGTTATCCGTGAGTAGATGATGTTTCAGGTGGGCCAGGAGATGCCTAGGAGAGGAGAATGGGAGCAGAGTACATGGGATTTGTTTATAAAGATTTTTATTTAATTTCCTGTAATTTAATTTCATCTTTTATGGCTTTGGATTTCTAAATTGTAAAGGTGAAGTTTTGGATATTTTGACTAATTATAGCGTATTATTAATCTTTAAAGTTTTGAAATTTCCCACGTTTCTAGGGAAATGGATTGATAATAAATGAGTTATTATTTATATAAATTGTTATTTTGTTTATTTTATTAAGTAATATCCTACTGAGATGTTACAATTAAAACCCTTTAATATAAATATAGTGCATTAATTTCAATGATCACTGCTTTTCAAGATATAGTTCAACTATAAAGACGTCACATATCCTATTGAAATAGTAGGAAACATAAGGTTTCTACTTGAGGATGGAAGATAAGAAACGACGCGGGGACTACTTTTGAAACAAAACAATTATAAAATTAGGGATTTAAAAATACTATGATAGGTCTCCCAAAATTTGTCATAATATATTTTCAACACAATTTTAATTTTGTCACTGTGCTCATTTATTATGATAGGTTCACTACACTTGTCATGATAAGTTTTTCCTTTTGATTTATTATGACAAGTTATCTTTTACCAATCTTAATAATTCGTAATTAATAATTATGATAGGTGGTTTATACTTGTCATAATAAGTCGTCATAGATTCCTCTTTTTTCACTGGTGATGGTTTTTGTAGTGCCATGTATAGATCTTTTGAAAGTAACTTCACTCAGGTGCATGAGCTTTTGATTTATGTGTAGCTTCTCACAGCTGGTATCACATTGCATAGGAATGAGTTTTTGCAATTCTTGGTGGGAGATATTTTGAGTGATTTGAACAATAGAGGGTGTATGTTCCTTATTATTAGCAAGAATGAAGAGAGCACCACCTTTACAGGAAACTAATGCAAAATCAATAGTGTGATCTTGTAGTCAGTGTATTATTCGGTCATGAAGAGTTGCTGAAAGAGCGTCCAAAATTTGTTTTGCTCTAGTAATCTAGATCTAAACTTTTATTATGTATGAGATGGTGGGATTTCTTAGGCTAGCATTAAAGTTTGGGAAGATCATCAATACGACAATTTCAGCATGAAAAGTAGTTGATACAATGCCTATGGTTGTGTGCTCATGGTGAAGGTAATTGGACTCTAAGAGTGAGACTCGAGCCGAGAAAAGTAATCCTCTTCTTCCATGGAGTGAGAGGACTACTTTGATAACTCCATAATGAAGATGAGTGTATCCTTCATCTTGCTAGTGTTTGATCAGATCCTTGGGGATTTCGATGTTAACATATTGTTCTTCAATGGTAGCATTTAAAGAACATTGGTCCATCCTTGAACATTGGACATATTCTCTAACATGAGGCCTTTTGGTAGAGATGAGTCTAGTGATAAATATGGGAATAGATACGTCTTTTGAAAATATTATAAACAATTAAAAAAGACTTTGTCTTTTTGATATTTGTGCATCTTTAAGAACATAAGAGTATTTTATATGGTGTACTATCCATACCCGGCCCTACCTTACCAAGGTCATGTACTGCCCATACCCGACCCTACCTCACCAAGGCCTTGTACTATTTGTACTCAACCCTACCTCACCAAGGTCATGTACTGTCCGTACTCAGCCCTACCTCACAAAGGCCATGTACTCTTTATATCTGACCCTACCTCATCAAAGTCATGTATTATCCGTACCTGGCCTTACCTCACTAAGGCCATGTACTATCTATACCTGATCCTACCTCACCAAAGTCATGTACTATTTGTACCTCGCCCTACCTTACCAAGGCTATGTACTACCGTACCCGGCCATACCCCACTTAGGCCATGTACTATGCGTACCCGACAATACCTCACCAAGGCCATATATTATCCGTACTCAGTCATATCCCTCCATATGGCCGTTTACTAGGTTCTGATGTACCTAGTCGTAAGTTGTCTGCCCACACATGTCGACCATAGAATTGACACCTTCGCTAGGAAACCGACAATTGAGAATCGAAGACCAACACAGGCTTTTCGGTAAATTTACTTACTTTGAATGGACTTATGAGTGAACAAAAATGTATTTTGGGCCAAAAAGTCCATCCTAGTGGTATCCACAAGCGAAACAATATAAATAACACATTATTTTATGTATTCTTTACACATTGATTATTCTTTGAAATTCCCTAACATCACCAGGGCTAACTTAAGCATCGAAGTGCCTTTTACAGGTATCATCCCTTCACATTTTATATGAGATCTGTTGGAGTCGAAGGACGATTTTTCTGAAGATCGGGTATTAGAAAAGTTTAAGGACTTGGCAGAGAACAACTTGATCTAGTAAGAACATACGTTTTTCTATTTTTTGAGAAGAGTTTTTTTTTAGATTATTATAAGGTAGAGAAAGGGTAGAATTTAGTGACTAATTGTGAAGATGTTCGTGGTTGTGTATCCATATGTGATTGTTTTCTCCTATTTGTCTTTCATATATTACCTATTCTATCATATTCCCCTCTTAAAAAAATATTAGACTCTGATACCATTTTGGAAATAAACACAGACGCACCTACGTTAGAGAATATGATCATTCTCCTCCAGCCAACTTGCTAGAAGGAAGAGGCACACAAAGTGGTGCTCATGTTGGCATCATGGGAAACTTTGCATTGATTGAGGATGTTATTAGAGTGGCAGCAGGTGCCACAGGAGAAGACCTAGGAGGTGATAGAGTGTATTCTGATATCTTTAAATGGTATGAGAAAATCAAGTTGCAACTGTGAATCAAACACAATGCCACATCTCTTTAAAGGATCACATCAGATTATTATAATTTTTGGAGTATAGTTTCACTGCTACCAGAGTTTTGTGAGTTGTTGCACTTAGAATTTCTGGTTCTGTTGATCACATTGTAGTTCCATGGAGGGGTGAACTATCACTAGTGCAGTTTCATGTTTAGACAACACCCTATATGCCTTGGTTCTCGCACAAATGAGGTAGATAAGGATGCAATGACATTTTTGTGATTTAGAACAACTTTTATGCCTCGGTTAACCAAACAACCGAGGCCTATGAATGTTTATGCCTCGGTTATAAATTCAACCGAGGTAGTAACCCTGCCAGAAACTCACACTTTCCCGCTTTTTTTAAAATTCGAAAATAATTGAGTAGTTTTATGTCGGGTCCCACTGAACCGAGGCATATAATGGTTTACTGTAGCGGGTTGTTTCACCCGAGGCCTATCAGTGCCAGAATTTTTCCACGTGGCTGATTTTTTTTTTGCGTGAGTATATGCCTCGGTTATTCACTAAACTGAGGCCTATGCATGTTTATGCCTCAGTTTCGAATCAACTGAGGCAGTAAGGCTAGTTAGGTTTTTAAATCCCAAATCCGTTGCACTGTAGATGCATCTTCTACCTTCGAAAATCAGCGCTGCCTGTGCCTCCAAGACGTTCCACCACCACTGTTTTACACCTCCACCGCCATGATTGGCCATTAAATTGGCCGTTCTTGTTGCTCCTTTGTTGTCGACGTGAATCTCGCCCCTTTGTACGGTTCATTTTTCATTTTTTTGATTCAGCTCTATCACATTTTTTTTCGTTTTTTTTATGTATGTTGTTGAGTTTTCATAGTTGAATTTGAATTTGTGATGATTTATGATAGAAAGTGGGTTTGTATTTTGATAGAAATTAAGTTTGCCAATTTTTTGAAGCTTGTAAAGATGAGATTATTGATAATGGAAAATACTTTGCTTTTAAAGATGGGATTGATGATGATGAAGTATGCAATATACTTTGTTTGCTTTTTGAAATTATGAAAAATTATGGTATATGCAAAATTATCAATTTTGCTAGCTTTTCCTAATTTCATAAGTTAGTTTGGATTCTATATTTGATAGGTGCATTTGTGATACCTTTGTGTTCAGGTACTATTGCTCCCCGTTGTGGTACTGTGGGTACGGTTGTATTGTCGTCCATTGTTGCTCACATTTCACGCTCCCCAGGTTCTTAATTTACTCTGAGCCTATAATTTTTGAGTATATTATTTATTTTTTGTATATTACATAAATTGATTTAGTTACATGCCAAAATAAATGTATGTTGTTGTATGTTTACTTAATTATGTATGCTTTAATAAATTGATTTATTTTGTTTATTTGAGATTGTTGTTGCAAGGAGTTAGCCTTAGTTTCCCGTTTGAGATTGAGTACGAAAATTATTTATTGTCTCCAAGTTGTTTTTATTGAAATAAGATGTATTTTTTAAAAGGAGACAGTATAAATAATTTAAATGTATTCAATCTTGAATTGTCTGGTTGGACAGTTTAAGAAGATTAATCACTTTTTAATAGTTTATTAGTGCATATGTCTATTTTAATATACATATCTCAATATTCATGAATATTTGTCAATTGTGTTTTGTATTGATCTTTGGGTGCATATTTGATTATAGTTAATAATCACTTTCATTTCGTGCAACCTGAAGACCAATGCGAAATGGTGGCGAAATTTCGTGAAATTTTAGATATGTGTTTTAAAATTAATATGTACCAATAAACTAGAAGAAGTGAATCTTCTTGAATGGGATAGGGTCACACATCAAATACAAAAGCGAGGTGATCATTCATTTAAAGATTACCGAAATTGTTCACACAATTTCAGTATATAAACGTATGGATCGAGACTGGATTTTCTTGCCACGCATCAGTGTTGAGTATGAGAAAGGACTAGAAGAATTTATACAATTTGCGCAACGTCATGAAGGTAGAAGTGATGATGAAGTGAATTTTAGATGTCCTTGTGTGAACTATTTGAATGCGAGAAAGTTGAATTCAGCCGCAATTAGGGAACATCTTATCTGCGATGGTTTCCTCCCAAGTTATACAATATAGACATGGCAGGGCGAATTAATAGACTTCCCAATTGTCTCCCAAACTGAAAATGTTGTGGATTCCATCATGGAAGATCAACGTGAAGAAGACAAATTAGAGGACATGATCCGTGATGTTGGCATTGAAGCTTTTGCCCAAGCGCACGTGTATGAGACAATCTCTATTGATTTAGAGACTCCGTTGTATGTTGGTTCAACTAAGTTCACAAGGTTGTCAGCAATGTTAAGATTGATGAATTTAAAGGCGACTAATGGGTGGACCGATAAGAGTTTCACAGAATTGTTAGTGTTGTTGAATGAAATGCTTCCATATGGAAATACACTACCCACTCGCAACTATGATGCCAAAAAAATTCTTTATCTGATGGGTATGGAGTATAAACGGATAGATGCATGTCCTAATGATTGCATACTCTATAGGAAAGAATTTGAGGGATTGAAAAAGTGTCCGAAGTGTGGCTTATCACGGTACAAGGAGAAAATCAACAATGAAGGTAAAGGTGAGTTAGAAAAGGATGGGCCGCTTTGAAAGTAGTCTGGTACTTTCCAATCGTACCTAGACTTAAGCGTTTGTTTGCAAATCCAAAAGATGCTAAAAACCTTTGACGGCATGCAGATGAGAGAAGATGTGACGGTCTGCTTCGTCATCCAGCTGATTCAATGCAATGGAAAAATATACTATACTATGTTCATTATTCCACTGTTCAAATATAAGTGGATTGATAATAAGAGTGGTGTCAAAATCGATGAATCGGGTATGACTCTAGTTGATTTTCGAAAGGTGGGTTATCAAGACGATCCTTTTATCATGGCACATCAACCATCTCAAGTTTTTTATGTAAAAGATCCTACAACCTAACATTAGTTTGTTGCTCTTCATGGCAAGAGACAAATTGATGTTAATGAAGAGAAATTGAGTAACCTTCATATTGCTGACACTCATCCATTTAAAATAACGATAAATTTTGATGAGGCCTAGTACTTGACGATGTACAAGCAATTCGGGAAGATCACGATGAGGGAATATACATATGACCAATCCATAACTTTATGTATGAATCTGAATTTTTTATATAAATTTACGTGTTTTGTTATATAATGTTATTTGTTATTAATCTTTTGTATTGTTTTCTTTTAACAACAAATATATGGCTGACCATCAGACTTCATCATCGAGGATGAAGTGCCTAAAAAGAGAACCACCAAAGGAGCCACTAGATTGAGGAAGCTCTTGTTGAGAAAAGGTAAAGGTAAGAAGACTCATGTCATTATTGACGTCGTCACTGGTCAAGCTTCAAGTCGTAATGGAGACCTCTTCAGAAGCTATTTAGGAGTATTGGCATGTGACAGAATATCCATCCTTACTCCTAGTTTCGATCATGTGTTTGAAGTTCAACGGAACATGATATGGTAGGATATAATGGTAAATTGTGTCACGTAATATTTTTAATTTATATTTTCATTATATTGGTAAAGCACTTATTGATGTTCATTTTCTTTATTGCAGACGACATTTGATATTCCAAATGTGGCGACACTTAAACATAGATGTTTGTCAGCAGTCATCGAAGATTTTCGTGGTTTTAAGACAAAACTGACGTCTAGGTATATCTATGGATCTAAAAAGAATGAAGATCCACGTGAGCTATACAATGCAATTGATGAAGAAACTTGGCGTCAGTTTGTTGCTTATGTAGGTACATCTGAGGGATGGAAGGTTAGTTTACTTGAATTCAAAATTTTTTTGAAATTGTCTACAAGTTGAACTAATTCATAAAATCAATTATATGTTACAGGAAAAGAGGACAAAAGGCCAAGCAATAGGTAAACAAAATAAAAACCTACACATATTGTCTCATGGTGGGTATAGAAAGCTTGAAGAAAAGATATTGAAGGAAAAAGAAAAATCTAGGCCCTCACCTTCTGAAGATGATTGTCTTGCACCTCCTTCACCACCATCTCGTCATCAAAAGTGGAAGTTAGCCCTCCTACGATCATTGGGCACCTACACTTCTGAAACTGCACGAGAAATCTCTGAAAAAATTGTAAGAGTTAACTTTACTTAAACATTAATATCATTTTATACCGATTTTCTCTTAATTTTCTTTTGTTATATTGTAGCACTCCTTGGTTGAGCAGAGCTCCCAAGGTACTTTCATTCCAGAAGGTCGTCATGGTTATGCATGCTGTTGGATCAGGAGTCGGCATTCGCTAATATTTTGGTGGCTCCTCTAGTCAATCTTGATGGATACATAGTGCTGAGTATGAAGAAAAACTGACACAACGGTTGACAGAACAAATCAATGAAAGGGTTATGCGTCAGTTCGAGCAACATTTTGGTGGTCATGGCAACCCTCCGCAACTAATTCCCCAACCAGGACCTTTTGTGACCCCAATAGGTAGAAGCAGAAAGGGGAGTTACTCGGGTCCAGATGTACCAGGGGATGATGCAGACGACGCTCATCGATGTGAACTATATGTTCTGCATGGTACAGGGAAGACAGTAGTGGCTCGTGGAACAAAATTTGAGGCAGCCACTGTTGTTCATGGTATGGAGTTGGCGGATGATGAGGTTAAGGTTACAGTAAAGGAAGTTATTATACCAGGTGCTTTAGTTCTTGTGCCAACAGATTAGGTATATATTGTGGCACAAGCATTCCAGTCTTTCCTCGCCTGGCCTAAAGATTTAGTTGGTTCTATTTCTGACCCTTCGGTATGGATCCCCAAACTCACCTTATAGTACTCTGCATTTTAAGTTTACATGTTATTTATGTTCACAATCAAATTATTTTTTCCATGTAATAATAGTCGCATGAAGTGGAAAGTCCTGAACCTATGAAGATTCCAATATCTTTGGACGATACTCTTGGTGCATTACACCAACTTGTTGACATCATTAGTGATAAGCCGATGGTAGTTCCATGGGATTCTGATGTATTTGGGAGAGATGGTGACATCCTAATGTACCTACATAAGCAAGATGTCTTAGAGTTTGGGTCGAGTACAGAAGAACTGAATATTACCCTTATTCAGTTATGGATGATGTAAACATCTAAAACTATTCATTATGTTTAATTAATTTATATACTAACTTATATTAAATAAATGTTTTTGTTCCGATATAAGTTTAGTGTCAGTAACAATATGGGATTGAGTGATGTATATGGGTTCATAGACCCTCAACTCACTCATGTAGGCAATAAATTTGATGACATTCAAGCATACGTCACCCAATGCTTTGGATGAGGGAAGGAAATATATTTTGTCCCCTATATTTTTGGGTAAGTGTAGTTTTTTGACTTCTAATTATAATATATTATTTAAGGTACAACAATGAATTTTGTTTTTATTGCAGGCATCATTGGCAACTAGTTGTGATTTCCATGAAGGACAACATTGTTGTGTGGCTTTGTTCCTTGCACAGGCCTCCTCCTAACCATCTCAGACAAGTTATAGATTGGTAAGAACCTCAATTTTATGAACTTTCTTTCTTATATAATTGTATCTTAACACCTTACATTTTTCATAGTTCAATCGCTGCGCATAGCATGTTGTTAGGGAAATCAACTACTATGACAAAAAGGCTAGCATGGTTGGGCCTCCAGGTTTGTTATTTTGGTCTATAGTATTATAATTATTCAATTTATTTTCTTCATCAATTACTTATAAATGTGCATTCATTGTAGTGTAATTTATAAACCAGTTCATATGAGTGCGGTTACTATGTAATGCAATGGATATCAATCATTGTACGTGCTTGTATCACAAGTGGTTGGGAAACGGTAATAATTTCACTATATCAAATACTTATATGCAATTTTGTCTTAGTTTATATACTAATTTAAATTATTCTCTTGTGTGCAGAGATTTGGTACCAATACATCAATCCCCGTCAAGTCCATCAAATATTTAAGGATAACTTTGGCAAAGTACATTATTCAAATGTACAATAGTACTTAGTATATTTGTTTATGGAAGCATATGATATTGTAATGAGTGCTACAATATGAATAGTATTTAAGTATTGTAATAAGTCCATAAATTGTAATATGATATTGTTTCTGGCTGGTTCTAGTTTTCTGGTTCAAAATTTGCAGGTTAAATGTGCTAGATTTGAATGAAATAGGACCAGAATTAAAAAAAAAAAACCTTTATGGCTCGGTTGTAACCAAAACCGAGGCAGAAGATTATTCAAATTTTTCCTTCTTTTTTAAATGGTCATATGCCTCGGTTGAAACAGACCTGAGGCAGTAAATGTATCTTTTTGCCGCGGTTAAAACAGACCCGAGGCAGAAAGTATATTAAATTTTCTTTTATTTTTTGGATTTCTAATACCCATTAGGCCTCGGTTATGAGAAAATATTTAATATGCCTCGAGTTTGTAACCGAGGCATAAAATACTACCTTTTAACCTCGACCGTATATGCCTCGGTTGTTGACCCGAAGCCAAAAGTTGTAAATAACCGTTACCATTTCCTTTCCCTGCACTAGTGTATACTAATTGGTGACAATGAAAGTGCTTGTATTGAAAATGTTATGCTTAGGATTTGATTTATGTTGTATGAGAATCCAAGCATGGGGCATTGTTCTCAATATGTTCATCTGGTTAGTTATGATAAAAAAAAAAGTTCTTATAGAATGTTAACCAAAAATGTTCTTTTTGTTTTAATCAAATGAAGTATTGACTAATATTTGTCATAATTCAAATATTAGTTAATGAAATGTTTTAGTTTTCAAAACAAAACCCATATAATCCAGAGAGATTGAAGATAATTCATTTCTTTCACATGATCTATTAATTCAAGAAAACCAAAACATCTCAAATGGGTCCAAAATTGATAAAAGTTGGTTTGAAGTGGTCTCTTTCTTTAGTAATTTAGTATATGACATTTTGAAGATTTTTTTTTGTCAGTAATTTAGTTTATAACATTTTGAAGATTTTTTTTAATGATCTCACCACCGAGAATTATTAACAATTTATAAAATATATAATTTATTTCTTTATATTAATTTACAATTTCCAAATCTAATTTCTTATATTTTATATTTGGGTTAAATATGATTTTAGTTCCTCAAGTTTCAGTGAAATTTAGAATTAGTTCTCAACTTTTGACCAATATAGTCATTCATCTTAAAGAATGCGTGAATTTAATCCTTTTAACCAAATTTTGTTAAGTTTATCTGACATTTCAAGCACATTTCATGATAGTATTTGAATTGTTTACACCATTTTGACACATTTTCGCTTTAATGTTAACTCAAATATTATCATAAAATGCGTTTAAAATGTCAAATAAACTTAACAAAATTTGGTAAGAAAGACAAAATTCACGCATTTCTAGAGATGAATGACTAAATTAGTATAAAGTTTAAAAGAGGAACTATAATTCCAAAATTTACTAAAATTTGAGGGACCAAAAATATATTTAATCATTTATATTTTTATTACTTAAAAAGATTAATGATATAAATACAATTATCCTCTGTTTCATCATAGTTTAGCCACATTTAGATTATTAAACTATTGCTTTCATTACTCCAATCCAATCACTTATTTGGTTTCAAAAATATTATTCTTTTGTATACACTCCTGGTATTATTTGTAAGACTATTATAAATCGTAATATCTTTTTATAACTGCTTTTTAAATATTTAACATAACTTTATGTTCAAGATTTGAATTTTAAATTACTACTATTTATGATAGTTGATTTATACATTTGCTTTGGTGGTATTACATAATCGTTTAACTTAAACATGCCATATTTTTGGTAAATTGATTTTTCATAGTTTAGTCCACGGATTTTTATTTTATTTTTCAAAAGTCATTAATGATCATTATTTATCCTAGTGGAAACATATCTATTATTAAACTATAAAGTAATTTTTAATTATTAAAATAAAAAAATTGTATAATTTTTAATTTATAAAAAATATTTGATAGTTTATAAATAATTTGTATAACATTTTATTGTGTAAATAGTATTAATTTTTTAATTATAAATAATTGTTTAAATTAAAATAGATACTTACTTAAAGGGTAAAATTAAAAAAATATATTTATTTATTTAATTTAACAGAGCAATTATTAAAAGAAAAAAATTGCATACCAATCTCTTTATTAATAACTAGCATAAACACATACGCTATCGTGTGTATTTTTTAAATATGTATAATATTATATTAGTAGGTGATAATATTGTAATGTTATTAAAAATATATAAGTAAAATTATATTTATTAAAAATATTAAAAATAAAGTGAAATATATCTGAACAAATGAAAGAATAATCATTGATAAATAAAGAAGAAAAGAAGAAACAAAAATAGCCGATTTTATGAAAAACTTGTAAAAGTAACGGTCAATTTGAAAAAAAATTAAAAATTATTATATTTAAAGTGGTACAATTAATATTTTAAAATATGGATAAAAAAGGTGAATCCCCTTTTTATATATATATATATATATATTTCACAAATTAAATCATAATATAAAATGGAATAAAAATTTGTATTTAACGTGAATTTTGAAAAAAAACATATTTTCATTTATGTAAAAGTTTAACGGATGAAATAACTTGATAGATACTTGAATTAGATCTAAAAATCATATCTCATACGGAGAATATTAATCAAAGAATATGAGAATATTAAAAAATAGGTGGCGAAATGATCTTCGATCGATTAATCAAAGTTCTAAATTAAATAATATATAAAACAGAAAAAAATTATTTTTATATTTTAATCATCTTAATTTAGATGAATAGAAAATTCAAGTAATTGTATATTATTGAAGATTTACAATTTCAGCGAAAGATATTAGAAATATTATTTAAAACAAATTGTGATTTTCTTTTAAAAATTACATGTTTAAGAAATAAATTTGTCAGATATTAGTAAATGTGATCTTAAAATAATTTTTTAAAACTTTATTAGATTATTTTTCTATTACATATTTTATTACATAATTATGTAGAAAGTAAATGTATGATTATTTATAAAAATCTTCCTATTTCATTTCTCCGTGACATAATCGAACGAGCTATATGTTTTGAAGCAGAAAAATTTTAAAAGTACCGCAAATATTAAAATATATATATATATGTATGTATGTGTATATATAAGTCTATGTCTTATTAAAATAAATATATGTTGTATGTTTAAGAATTAATTTACCATTCATTTTCCTAATAATAAAATTAAATATTTTATTCTTATAAGATTAATATTAATTTTATTATAAAAATATAGATATCCATAATTCATAAATGCGGGGAGAGGATTTCTTTTGTTATGGCCGACAAGTGTTTCCTAGCCATCGAAGTCAAACTTTCCCTCTCACATCACATACGTGTTTAACACGGCATTCTGAAGCACATATCATTTCTTTAAATATTGATGATATTTCATATCATGTTATGTAATTACGAACATTATTATTATTGTTTCCTTTAAAATGATTTATTTATATATTTTATTCCTATTATATATTTAGTCATGAAGAGAGTTACGTGGGAGAAGAGATCAATTTTTCTTATCAACTCGGATCGGGCTGATCCATTAAAACAAACTAAATATTTTAAGAGTCATCCGTTAATTTTTTATTTATTTAGAAAATTATATATATATATATACTAAAAATATATTTAATTGTATAATTAATTTTTAGACATATTTATTGAAAAATAATAATTTTTTAATATTTTTAATCAATTAAACTAAAATAATTATTATATTTACATATTAAATTATTATAATTAAAAATTAGATATGAAAATATTATTATTTATATTAATTTCTTTTTTAAATTTTAATTTACAAAAACGGGTCAACATGTCTTTAGTCTGCTTTTTATGTTAGATTGACGAGTTTGGTACAAGATACCAAAACATTATAGCTGTTAAATTTTGGCAAACTAATGGAGTGATCTGAATTATACTTAAATTTAAGGATAACAAATAAATTTTCCTTGTGAAAATTTTTGTATTAACTATATATTGGTATGGATATGAGACATATCTTAGTTTTGTAATTACGTACAGAGACGGACATAAACATGTAAATATTTGTCCAATCTCAAACCTATACCTTCTCTAATTCTCACTCTCTTCCTGTTTTTTTTTTAAATTATTAAAATATTTATAATCTATTGAATTATTATATATATATATATATATAAATATAATATACACACATTTCTATATTTTATATTATATATCTTCTATTTTTTACTTTTTATAATTGTTTTGTTTGTCATGAAACTCATTCGTATATCAAGGATATTTTTCCTCTTACCACAACTTTTATGCAATTATATTCAAAAGATGTATGTCAATTAAATATTTTTTATTATGATATTTTAAATTTTTCTACTATTTTTAATATTTTTATTTATTGTATATTTTCTTTTAACAATGTCAATTTAAGTATATAATAACATAAATCTTTCGTTACTAGGTAATATAAAAATAACTTATATTTTTTATTCTATTATTATTAGTTTTTATTTCATTCGAAGAACTCTTTTATTCAATTAAAATAATCTTTATTATATCTCAATCATTCAATGAGATAAATATTTAAAATTTTTTCTTAGATCTCTAAGGTTTTTTTTATTTTATCATACCTTAACTATATATTTTGTTTTTCTTTTAGCGATTTCATTCAATTGTCTCTTAAATTGTTTTTATTTGATTATATTTTTTTTAATTTTTATCTGTGGTTTATTTTTATCATATAGAATATTGTTTTTATATTTTTTATTTTCTATTCGTGTAATTTTATAACTATAATTATATAAATAACTTTTATTTACTATAATATAATTATTCATGAATCGTTGTTAAATTTCAATTATTATTAATTTAATTTTTATTCTTGATGTGATTTTGATCAAATGTATTATAGTTTTAATTTTGACGAAATGAGAATACCTTCAATTTAGTATTGAATATTACTAATATTAGGTTTACTTTATCATAACTATATGTGAAGAAAACACAGCTTCTCATCAGTTGAAAAATGGAAGGAAGACCGTGTATCTGCGCCATCGAAGGTTTTTACAAGCTAATCATCCTTATCGAGGATTAAAGAAAGCATTCAATGGACATCAAGAGAATGACAAAGCACCAACTCCATTAATTGGCATTCAAATTCATGAAAAAGTTAATAAAGTACATCATGTATTTGGTAAAACATCCAAGAAGTCATCTGCATCGAGCCCTTGGAAGAAAAAATTAATATTCTTCGACCTTCCATATTAGTTGAAGTTAGAAGTTAGGCATTGCATAAATGTCATGCATGTAGAGAAGAATATGTGTGATAGCTTGATTGGTACACTACTTAACATTCAGGGAAAGACAAAAGATGGAGTAAATGCTCGTTTGAATTTGGTTGAAATGAAGATCTGATAAGACTTGGCACCAAGGGAGGTTGGTAGGCGTATTGATTTGCCCCCTAAATGTTACACTATGTCCAGACAAGAGAAGATAAGTTTTTGCTTATGTTTAAAGAGTGTCAAGGTACCTCAAGGATACTCTTCAAATATTCAGAGTTTAGTGTCCATGCAAGACTTGAAGCTTGTTGGCCTAAAGTCTCACGATTGCCACATCTTAATGCAACAATTGTTACCTGTAGCTATTCGTGGAATTTTACCCAAAAATGTTAGACAAACTATAACGCGTTTGTGTGCATTCTTCTCTTCAATTTGTAGCAAAGTCATTGATCCCTTAAAGTTAGATGAACTTCAAGCCGAAATTGTTATCATCTTGTGTCAGCTAGAGATGTTTTTCCCTCCATCATTTTTTGACATCATGGTACATTTACTTGTTCATCTGGTGAGAGAAATCAAGTTTTGTGGACCAGTATACTTAAGATGGATGTATCCCATTGAACGTTACATGAAGATTTTGAAAGGGTATGTGAAAAAACAATATCGTCTAGAAGCTTCAATGATCAAAAGATATATTGCTGAAGAAAGTGTCGAGTTTTGTTCATATTACATGGCAAAAGCAAAAATGATAGGAGTTCCTCATAGATCATGGTTGAACAGGTGTTCTATAAGTAACAACATCCGAGGTGTGAGTGTGGTTACCAAAGATCGCGAAGAGTTGATGCAAGCACACCTATATATATTGAACAACACAAATGAGGTAATGCCTTACTTATTTGCACACAAAGTCATTGTGAAAGAGAACAATCCAAAACAATCAAAGAAATGGCATTTGATGGAGCATAATAGAACATTCATGCCTTGGTTTAAATCTAAGGTTTTGAAAGATTCGCAATGCTCTGAGACTTTGATGTGGTTAGCAAATGGGTTGAAATTTGATGTCATCTG
>Ga0214544_1002666_pt1 | contig 37423 bp, 19 predicted proteins | sample CNSS3metaG_FD_160074 | JGI IMG/M metagenome (GOLD analysis project Ga0214544, IMG submission 160074) | Root nodule microbial communities from cowpea collected in UCLA plant growth center, Los Angeles, California, USA - CNSS3 | ecosystem: Host-associated > Plants > Roots > Nodule | place: USA...
TTTACTCTCTCTTCCACATCATTTATGCTCCCCAATCACCATGCGCCACCTAGCATTGCTTTCTTACTCCTAATTAACCTACAAAGCAAATAAACATAGATTAGCATGTTGGCTTAAGTCAAGTCAAACCTAGTCAAAGGTCAACAAGTCAACTAAAGTTGATTCAACTAAGTCAACTTTGGGAATCAAAAATAATAAACACAAATGAAAAGGGATGAAGGATTAGTGAACTTCCTTTCTAAACATGCTTAGTCTTCTTAAGCATGTGCCTTCATCCTTGGTTGGGGTCAATCCTTCATCAATTGTGAAAGCTTAGGGGTAATTGGTACTCTCAAGTAGAGATTTAGGACAAGGATGGTAAGTTGTAATGGTGAATTATATTAGCCTTGGTGACATTTTAGTTTGTTTTGAGGATATGTGGAAAAGGATTGGAGAGAAATTATAGGGTGAGGTTTGGGGAAATTGAGTCATATAGTCTGGTTTGACTGGTTGGAACTCGTGTTGTGCAGCTACTGGTATGGCGCCTGGCGGCAGGGTTGAGACCGCCAGGCGATAGTCATCAATACAGAGGACCACTGGAATGAGTGGTGCCTGGCAGAGAGGTAAATTCCGCCAGGCGGACGGAGCAGTGACAGTGGGGAACGGAAGCGTCGGCGCCAGGCGGTAGTGATTGACCCGCCAGGCGGTTGCGACTGAGGTTACGTGTTTTGACGCACTTGGCGCCTGGCGGTACGCGACACCCGCCAGGCGATCTGGGAGCTGGCAGTGCTTGGCGGCACGTGTCACCCGCCAAGCGATTTATACTGCTGCAGCTTTGAGTTTTATTTATGAATTTGTGATCTACGGTGCGTCTAGTAATGCTTTAAGGGTGAGATTGCTGGTGTTCCTTGAGTTGTGGCTCGGAACGTATCCCTTGAGTTGTGGCTCAGGATAGGGGTTAAGCATGTGATATTCCTTGAGTTGTGGCTCGAAATAGCATCTCTTGAGTTGTGGCTCGAGATGGCGGATGAACACGAGGAACCCTTGAGTTGTGGCTCGGGTTGGCGAGTGTTGCTGGTGTGAGTGTGCTGGTTGTGGCCAGTACGGATGGGTCCAGAGAGATTGCCCTCCTCAGTTGTTGGCTGACGAGTTTGGTAGTCTTGGGACGATACGGACTGTGTTCGTATACGGGAACTCTACTTGGCGTTGCAGTGTATGATCTGTAGCATGTTTTTCCCGCACGTGCTCTATCGGTTGTGGCCGATAGGTATGGCAGCAAGTCACCTTGAAGTAATCATTAGACGATGTAGAACACGAATAAACTGATTGGGGGTCGGATTGCAAGAATAAAAATATAGGGCAATGTGGAAGTTAAGTTAAGTGTTGTGATATGTATGCATGTTTATATATATGTTTATAGCATTGTATATATATATGATTTATCTGATAAGCTCACCCTATCTGATTGTGTGTGGCGATGATCGTGTACGCGGTACACGGGAGCAGATGTTGATGATGCAGGTGGCTCTGGTGTAGCTTAGTCGCGGAGAGGGGTTCAACTTGGGGAACTCTTATGTTTATCTATTATTTTTGAAAACATTTGTAAACCCTGATGGGTGACTTGATAATATTGAGGTTTTGGTTTTGTAATGGAAGTTGTAAACTTTATCCGCTCATTTAATAAAGTTTTAAATTTTCCCGCGTTTTGGGAAAATGAGGTATTATTAAACGCGCTATGTTATTTATTTCATTTATTTATTTATAAATCAGTAATATCTTGGCGGGATGTTACATAAGGGATATGTTTGTTTGCACCCATCTAAAAAAATATATATTTCTAGGAATGTTCTCTTTAATGAACAAATTTTTTCTTAGAAACACAATCCTAATTCGTTTAAGCAGCATTCACCATCCACTAAGACATCTACCTCCATCTTTTCTCCTCTTTTGATTCTTCCCCCTTTATCTAATCCAGATATTTCACATTATACTTCTTCAACCTCTAATATACCTACTACCACTCCTTCTACCCATCCCACTTCTTCTCCCTTTCATATACATGAATCCTCATCCATCATCCCTCTCCCTACTACTACACATTCTAATATACCTCAACCTTTATCTACTATTCATGTCCCTATATCTTCTTCATCTATAAATTCCCTTCAAAATGTTCACCCTATGAAAACACGTGCAAAATCTAAAATTTCAAAACCTAAAATGTGGACCTATGTTCTTGTAGATATTTTTCCATCCACTGTTAATGATGCTCTCGCCACTCCCGAACAAAACGATGCTACACAACTCAAATATAATGCTTTGCTTACCAACAACATGTCGCACCTTATTGATCCTCCTCCTCATTCTCACATAATTGGATGCAAATGGGATTTCAAGAATAAATTTCATAAAGATGGTTCTCTAACGGAGAAAGGCTCGTTTAGGGGCTTGTGGATATAGTCAAATTAAAGTCATTGATTATTTTGAAACTTTTAGCCTCGTGGTGAAGCCTAAATGATACATGTTGTTCTTGTGAGTAATGAAATGGTAGTTTAAGCTAAGAAGGGAGGGGACGGGGTCGGTTGAATTGACTATATAAAAATAAAATCAATAGGTTAATATGTTCATACATTATGAATCAACAGATTAAAATATGAAATCAATAGGTTAAAATACTAAGAAATGATGCAAAATGCAGAATTCACGAATCTCACTCAAACAAGATGCTTTCTTAATCAAGAAACGTTCCAATCAATATATCTAACTAGATAACACTTCCAGATAACAAAAAAAAACACATGCAAACTAAACAAAGATTGATTTGCTTGATTTTCTTGAGATTTTAAGGTTGATTAAGATGAGAGAAATAAAATTGCACGATTGTTTTTTATACTGGTACACTCAATCACAAAACTACATCAAATTTACCAAGACAATCTAAGTCTGGTTTCCACTATTATCAAAAGTTTTACAAAACTCACACCAACATTACACTTTTGAACAATAGAAACACACTAAAACACAATAAGAGGCACAAGAATTACAAAACCTGATGGTGACTCTTCCTAACCAACCAAAATCGAGTTCTTCAAGCTCCAACCAAGCCAAAATGCCTCCAAGATAAACCAAAATCTTCAAACAACCACTTGCAACTGTGTGATTCAGAGAAAGAAAGAGTTTTCTAGAGATGAATGATTATTTTTCACGCTTAAAAACTCTAAATTGTGTCTCATCTCTCTGAAAACTAGCTTATATAGTTTGGTCTTAAGTGAATTCAACAGGTTAATTTGTTGATTTCACTTGACTTAAGTGAAATCAGTTGATTAAAAAATAATTCAATTAATTGAATACATTCATACAAAAAACTGTATACAATAAGTCTTTTAACCTATTAAAACTCACTTTTAATAGATTGAAAAGGACACACTAAGATTAAAAATACATCTAACCTTTGTCATATAGCCTACGAATATAATACAAGATGTAAACTTCATAATCTTCACTTTATTTCCAGATTTAACACAACAGAAACATGATCATAAATGGATCTTCATCAATCTTCATCAACTACATGTGATCTCGTACACTTTGCTTTATCAAATCCTTGCAACAAGGTTGTTGTTTGTGCTAATAGTTCTTTCTATTACTGAACAAGATTTCATGGAACAACCTCCCAGTTTCTCTACTAATACAAATCATGTTTGTTGTCTCTATAAAGTGATCTACAGTCTCAAGCAAGTATCTACTATCAAAAACTCAACAACACCATGGTTAAACTAGCTTTCTCTGCCACTATTAGTAATCATTATCTCTTCACTCAATTTATTGATAATTCCGTTTTATTTGTGTTAATTTACGTAGATGATATTCTTGTTACAAACTCTTCCAAACATACTATTTAGAATCTCATTACCACTCACAATCAAACTTTTTATTTCAAAGATCACGGGGTTTAATTCTCTATATTTTAGGTCTTTGAAGCAACTTGGTCTTTTGATGGTGCTCTTCAGCTTACTCAAACTAAATAAATCAACCAAATTCTACACAATGCACAAATGGTTGACGCTAAACCTCATCCAACTCCCTTCATTACCCCACCTTCATGAGCTAGATATCGGATACTGAGTTAATAAAGTTTGTGAGTACATGCAGAATCCTCAGTTTCATCAACTGATGCAGACTAGGGGCTTGATTCCTAATTATTGTAAGTCCACTATAGGCTACTACATATTTCTTGGTTCTAACCAAAGAAACAAAAAGGTGGTACCACGAAGTAGCACCAAAATCAAGTATAATTGTGTTACCTTTGCTGCCACTAAAATCTCCTAGTTTCTCTCTCTTCATCTTATTCAACAGACAATAAACATTTTTTTAATAAGGATTCAATTAAAAAGTATGAGAATCATAATTTGATTAAACTTTACATAAATATATGCATCTCGTAATATATTGAGTTTAAAAGAAAAAAGTAATTTATTTCTAAAAAATTAAATAAATTAATAATATATGATTTAGATCCAAAATTTTAGTTCAACTTTGGTTCTAATATTAACTTGACTAAAATGGAATTATTGTTAGAATGACTATTCATTATTGATATTAATCAAAATTTTCTTCTAAAAGATGTTATTTTATTATTGAAATTATTATAACTTTTTTTAATTACTATTGTTTATATTTGATATAAGTTAGGGTTTTATTATTGGATAAACTATTTTTTATATGTAAATTAGATTTCCTTAATTAATATTTGATATAATTATCTTTTTATTGATATCAATAAAGATTATTATTTTTTAATATAAATAAAAATATTGTTTTTTCAATCAATATTGCATAGAAATAATTATTTAGCTGATATTAATAAAAAAATTAGAAAAAAACATCAATTATCAATATCATAAAATTAACATTAATAGATGTTAACATAAATAATTAGAATTAACATCTAGTGTAAACTTGGTTAACTATCAATAAAAAGATTACAAATATCAATTATCGGTTTTACTAACTTTGACTAAAAAGTAAAATAAAATAAAAAATCTATTAAAACAATTAGTTGTGACTAAAATAGAAAACTAGAAAAAATATTTATTATAGTTATATCGTGGGTTTTATTACCTTCTTTAAATTTGACATTGTGAGTTGAATATGAACCTAACTTTCCCTATTGTTAAATCATGCACCTACCAAAGTAAAACCACTAAAGTAATCGACTATTAATTAAGCCACGTATGAGATCGACTTGTTTTTATTTATATTGAGTTACGAAAGATTGTCCATTGTTATAAGCCTATTTATGAAAATTTAATTTGTTTTTCATATTCATCATGATTTAGGTCTTTTCTTCCTTCATAATATTTGCAGCAAATGTGGTTGAGGGTAGGGATGAGAAAGAAAATTGTATATTTTGCATGTTTGGGATAAAATATATGTGATCAGATACTAAATAAATATTTTAAGTAAACATATTTAAATAGATGTTTGCAAATAATTAGTATGTTTTATTGATGAAGTGGATATGGATATCATATCCAATACGTGAATATCCGCTATCCATTTAATAATAATTATTAAAATGTATTTAGATGTTTTTTTTTTAAATTCAAGTGATAAAGAATAGAATTATTATTGAAAATATTAATCATACAATAATGGTTTAAAATTTATCTTTATATACTTTTTTATTTAAATTTATGAAATTAAAATTATTTTTTAAATTTATAATTTGGTGCAACGAATTTATTTACATTGATATTTTATTAAATTATTGACTTAAATACTGATTTGGTGCTAATATCTACTCAATTTTTTTAAATTTAGTTCAAATATTTTTTTTTTCAATTTGATCTTAATATTCTTCAATTTTTTTCAATTTGGTTCTTTTGCTAACATCATTAAAATATTTAACGGAGTATCAACCGTGACTGTCACCACGTGTTATTTCATGTTTTTTTTGTTTTTTTTTTAAATTAATTATTATTTTTAATTTTTTTATCTTAAAAAATGTCCATGTGTCAAGCTAATATTATGTCACATGTCAGAGTCATTTTTTTGTATTCAATTGGATCATGATATTCGACATTTTTGTTCAATTTGGTTATTTTTTTTTAATTAAGCAATTTTGTCTTTTTCCAATTTGAGACAAAATTTAATTTTTAGAACCTAAACATAATATAAAGTAATATAACTGATTAGTACAATGGTTATGTGATTTGTAATACTTTATGTGATTTTTAACCTTTTAAATTTTTAAACCAATGTTGTTATTCTCTACTTTTAAGATTTTCGTTCTAATTTTAAACCTTCTCTAACCTTAAACAAAAAATATTTAATAAAATATATGAATTTAAAATAAAATATCAATATAATATTCATATAAAAATTAAATTTGGTCTCAATTTGGAGAAATACAAAATTGTTTAATTTTAAAAAAAATGGAACAAAATTGAACAAAAATAACATACCAAATCAAATATGGAAAACTGACTCAAACACGTGATATGATATTGGTTTGACACATGGACATTTTTGTAAATAAAAAAATTTTAAAAATCAAAAAATGATAGGTGACATAATCCTTTAACTATTTTAACAATGTTAGGAAAAAAAACCAAATTGAACAAAATTGACGAATTTTGAGACAAAATTGAACAAAAATAAAATATTAGGATCAAATTGAAAAAACTGATTGAATATTAGGACCAAATGAATATTTAAATCTAAATTATTTTATCTAGATTGCATTTAAAAATTATTTTTATCTAAATTTATATTCTAAATATTTATTTTTAAAATTAAAAAATATAAAATATAAAAACATCTGTAAATATACCGGAGTATAGTAAATATAAAAAAATATGTAATTTTTTTTATGGATATCCAATGACAGGACAAGAAACGAAGTATTTTTTTTTTAAACATACGAGCAATAGATAAATATTATTTATATTTTATCCGATCCATTGTGATTCTTATTTGAGATCATTACTTTAATGAAAATAATAAATTTTTACTAAAGTATAAGCAATATTTATAAGAAAAATAATAATAATACTTGTATGTTGATTAATTTTTATTTTTTTTCAATACTAATTATTAGAATAATGATAATTTTGTTTTAGATATGTGGTGTTGAGTATTTTTATAGATAAAATAACAGCAACATCTTATTTAATGTGCGAAATTGGTAAAAGCACATGTTCATGTGTTGGAGAATGGTACCTAAAATCTCAAGCTAAATTGGTAAAAACCTGACAAAAGTAAAATAAAATAATTAAAAATATTAATTTTAATGTAAAATTTCGTCCATTTTGAAAATCTAATTATGATTTATCAAATAAAAAAATGTTTAGAATGATATTATATTTGTATCTTAAACTATTTAAAACAGAAGAAATATTTTTTACAATCTAGTTACAATCTTATATTTTTTACAAACCTTCCTAAACCCTAAACAGAAGAAGATGTACTTTTACTATCTTGTTACAACTTCATTTAATTTATCAATTATCTATCTGCATAACCTTTATATATTAATAAGAATTAAATATCTAGTTAATGTTTCTACCAACCACAAAGAAAACTATAAAATGCGATTCTTCTTTCTTGTCATATAAGATTAGAAAACAAAACCACCTAGGGATATATCAAATTTCAGACCTAATTAATTTATCAAGTTGGAATAACCTTATTTTAATTCACTCGTGGCCATAATTTAACCTCAAAATGTGTACATCAAATGCAATATTTATGAAACAAAGTAAAGTATTACTGGTAAAAGTTTAATATTTATAAACTATAGCCGTTTTCCTAAAAAAATAGCAGTTAAGTTATAAAATACTTTTCCATGTTTTAACGATAAAATAATATATTAATTATTTATTGTCATAATAAAAAAGGTTAAAGATTTGAATATTTAATTTAAAATATTTGTAAACCCTTTTACAACGTATTTTACAATTTTTTTTAAAAAATAAATGTGTTTGGAAAATGGTAGAGTCGTAATTGTAAGTAACGTTGAACCAAAGAAGACGCGTGCAAGTGTGCAAAGAAGCATTACAAAAACATGTTGTTTTCATCTTATCTCCTTTCAACCACGTAAAACACGTTGCGGTAAACTAAATATCGCCAATTTTCTTGAAAAATTGGGATCGCCAGAAATTACACATTAAACATGTTTAAGGCAAGTTAAAAGAATTTAGCCTTCTTTTATACGATAATTTTAAAATTTTTTGAGTTAAATAGATAAATGCTATCGATTTTTTTTTCTTTCATCAGAAATGCTACCGAATATACTTTTTTTCAGAAAACATAAATTATTGTTTTTTAATAAATGGATCAAGTTAATTAGACAAAGGTGAAAAACAAGTTATCATTTTAAATATTAATAATTTTCATCAAAAGAGTAATTTAGTCGTATTAAAATATTTTCTGTTAAAATACTTTTTAACTATTCACATTAAATAAATTATTCACAAACTTTTCTCTCATTTATTTATTACTTTCTTTCTCTTAATTCAAATAATTTTATTTTCTTTTCCCTTCTTCAAAATCCGTCATTTTCCACCTTTTAATATCCGTCTTCCGATCTAAAAAAAGTCTTATGCTTATTATTAGCAGCAGATGTTGCTAAAATATAATAGGAATGCATTTTTTTATTTTTTATAAATGTATACAAATTTGAAATTGAAAAAGAAAAATTTGCCTTTGTCTTTCTCTATGGTTTCGGCTTTCCTTGAAGGACTTGTATTCTACTATTGGCTTCAATGATGAAGTAAGATATAAATAAGTGAAAAAGCCCTAAGAGAGGTATCCCAAATTTTTTCTACCTTCCTCCAACGTTTCGTGCAGCCCATAACTTTGCTTTACACTTCCAACACGAAACTCCACAAACTTTTTTACATCTCATGTAATCAACCTAACATTTATCCTTCCTATTAATTTAAACAAAACCATGTTCTTCTAAGTGCTAACACTTGTAATTGTTACGTATACCTAAAACAAACTCTATTTTAGTAATTACCAAAGTTATCAATAGTTTATTCATCGGCTGAATTATTTTTCTTCCACGTATATATTTCATCATTTTACTTTACATGTAAATAAAATATGTAGAATATTATTCTTAATCACCAACAAAATATTACAAATTATATATCTAACCATAGTTATCAAACTTATTAAACTTTACTTTTACTTAACAAAAGTATGTATACAACTTTTGTCCAATTAAATGAGAAAAAAAAATGAACAAGTTTAATTTTTTATTATTTCATACATGTATCTCGATTAGTTGACCCACCGCTTGAATCAATTAAGATAATATTTTTGAAAAAATATCTATACTTTTTTTTTCAGTTAATTTGAGTGTCCAAATTAATTTTCAGTTTTAAACATTTTGTTTATATTTTCACATTTCTTATATTTAACTAAAAACAAATTTCACTTTCAAACTCTAACTAATTTAAAAGATACGTTTTTTCAGTGATAACCTTTTCAGTTTTACTTAACTTCAATATAACTTAATTATTTAATTAAAGCTCAACACATACACACAATATTTAAATGTAACTTTTTTATTTAAATATATAATTTGTAAAACATAGAGACACACCAATAACCTTAAGGACTCTAATATTAGGATAACTCATAAAGACTCACCTAATATTAGTATTCAAGTTCAATTATACTAACAACAAAGTAATCCATAAAAGAAATAAGGGTTAACTTCAGAAGTGACTTCCTGAAAATAGAATGCACATAAAGAGATCCAACTTCTAACTAACATTTAATTTGGTTTTTGATAGATTATTATTCAAGTAGACATCAACGAAAATTGGTACACAATTGAATACCTTCTGAATTTTTTTTTTTATATATATATATATATATATATATATATATATATATATATATATATATAATATCATTTATCCATTAGATTTACCATTCTACATTGATTTGTTCGTAACTTTTTGCATAATATAAATTTAGTATATATAAAATGATGATAACCTGTATCTTAAGAAATAATTAATGATATTTAATTTCATCCAATTTTTAAATTTTTTTTAAGTAATATCTCTCTTAAAAAAAATAAAAATTTTAAAATTTTAATCAAAAATAATTGTGGAGATACAAGTTTAAATTGAGTATATTATTTAAAAGTTTCGATAATTAAATTTTTTATATTATTAACTTTATATCTTTATAATTAATAATTTTATATATTAAAATATAATCTGCTTCTTTAATATATTTTGTTAATTTAAATTTTTTATATTTAATTATATTTTATTTTTAATAATATTAAAATATAATATTTTATTATTTTTAAATTTTTTAAATTTTTTATTAATGTACATTAAATAAAATATTAAATACAATTATACAACTGTCAAAATTTATTTAATATAATAATTAACTATAATTTATTTTTTAAATTAATACATATTATCGTGATTGGTGACTATATGAAATACTTAAAAACGTAATATTAGGTCGTTTTCACTGGTACAGCAGACACCTAGGACACAACAAAACCAACAAATGAAAAAACAACATTCTAGAATACGAGGGGTCTCTTTTAACCATCACGCACACCACCCAACCGGTACAAATCACCTCAATGAACATAATGAAGATAAGTCTTGTTTGACATTTAATGATAGAGTATTGTTCTAGAAGTGGGTTCAAAAACAAAAGAAATGAAAGAAAAAAAAAATCCTTATCGTCTTGTATTGCTTTTGGGCATGCGGCATGCATTAGTTTACTCAGTTACTGTGCTTCTAGAAGACCATCACAACACAATTAGAAACACAAGCTTATTTGAGGCACCACCTTCCTCTTTCAATAATGACAACTTCCATTTTGGAGAGGCAAACGCTGCAAAGATTGGCCACCCTCTGTCACCAAAAGTGTCAATCTAAAGACCCCACCTTTTCTTCCTCTGTGAAATGCCCTTTTTCTTAGGATCTCATCTCATCGATATCGATATCGGAACGATAAAGCACAGAAACAACCCTCCTTTTCTTACTGGGGCTGCCATGGAGAGGAAGGAGCCTCTGGATTTCTCTTCTTACTTTTGTTTCGAAGCCTCCGGTGACTCTGAAGAAGCTGACCCTCATGAAATCACCAGAGCATATGGTGGTGTTGATGATGATAATGATGATGCTCTGTCTTGCAACTACGAAGGATCTGGTGCTGCGTTGGACGGGGAAGAGGATGAGTGTTGTGATGATGAGATTGCGAAGGTGGGGGAGGATGAGAAAAGTGGCGTTTATGGAATGTCGTATTGTGAAGATGATGATGAGATGGAAGAAGAACACGTGAAGTCCCATGTTTCTTTCGATTCAGCCCAGGAGTTTGTGGATGAGATGGAAAAGAACAGGCTCTTCTGGGAAGCTTGCTTGGCATCTTGATCATTGTGTTTCTTAATTTGTTCAACTTTGTTCCTTTTTTTTTTCTAGATCACTCATGTACCTTAGATTTTTATTTGATTTGTTAATGTTATGTAAATATTGAACCGAAGGGTTTGGTAGGTATGTTACAATAAATTTTACGAACCGAATGTAGATGTGTAAGTTTCTGTGCACTGCTTCAATGATTCTATGTATAAGAAGGAGTTACTTTTAATTTAAAAAAAAATTACTTATATATGATTATTGATTAAAAAATGATTTTGAAGGAGAGAAAAGAGGTGGGTGGTAAGAGGAAAAGGATTAGTGATTAAAGATGTGTTTGGTTCCACGTTGGCTGCTGTATAATATGTGAGTTTGACCCGTGTGTGTGGTCCTTCGTTTCGGTCCCAGTGGCTGTCAGCACTTTGGTTAGGTCAATTGCTTCATACAATCATTTGTTTTTATCAAAAACTCACATGCGTTTCATAAAAATAAACATGTTAATTTTTCGCTTATTTAATTAAAGGTGGTTGATTAAATAATAACTTTTAACTGCTTCTTTATAAAGTTTTAGCTTATGAAGCGGGACCAGTCTTGCAGACCCACTAGTGCCAAAAAAAAATTATAATAATTTTTTATGCCTATTATAATCCATTCTTAATCACATTTTTAGTCCCTTAATTTAATAAAAATTAGAATTAACTTTTTTTTTAACTTTGATTTAATTTAATTCTTTAATTTTAGAACTGAAAATTATGGTCCGGTAAGCCGGCCCTTAAATAATGTGTGAGGCAGAGATATTGAACATTCAAGTTCACTAAATTTCACAATCCGTGCATGCCGGTTCGTAACCCGCATAAAAAAAACGTGGACATGTGTATATGGATTATTTTCTTTCTAGACTCCTGTAAGAACGTTTCAAATTATTGTATGACTGAAAAAGATAAATGTTATGTATTTTTAAATGTGTTAAAATTTGAAGAATACATCGTGTATGTCAAAGTACGAATATGAATATCATGAAAACGTTGAATTATCAATTTATCATTTAACTCCTCAAAATCTTTGCTTACTTTTATGAACTTGTTAAAATTTTCCAATTTGTTGAATATTGAAAGTTTTATCATAAGAATTAAAAAATAAATAAAAGTGAGCTGACCTGCGAGCCCGTGAGCTCGCACTTATGTAGGGCGGACCAGGTCTAAATGGGTTGGGCCGACTCGCATTGTCACCCCTATTTAGAACTACATGGATTTGGTCATTTTAACCAATTTTTTTAAAGTTTATTTGATGTTTCAAATGCGTTTCATGATTGCATTTGAGTTATTTACAACGTTTGATACATTTTTTGTTTAATGTGAATTGAGAAACACATTTGAAATGTCAAATAAACTTAGCAAAATTTAGTTAAAAGGACTAAATTCATACAGTTCTAAAATTGAGGGACTAAATTCAGCCAAAGTTTCGAAGAGAGACTAATTTCAATTTTTACTAAAAGTTAAGAGACCTAAGACTAGGGATGTCAACGAGACGGTTAGGGGACGAATAGTAGCTCCCTCGTACTCTACCCGCTGGATAAATATTTATCCCGTACTCGTACTCATATTCGTCGGGTATCCGTTGTGCGAGTACCCGCCTATTTTTTTCATATCTGCGGATATCCACGAGTATTTACAAAATTATTTAAATAACAAATATTTAATCATAAATTCAAATAAAATAAAATAAAATATATCATTGTCATAAATTTTAAATAACATTCAAATAAACTCAAGTTCATACAAGTCCAAATAATTATAAAAAAAATATATAGAATGACATTCAACACAATAGAAATTCTTTAATTAGTATTTTGATCAACAAGTTCACTTTCTCCAATTGATTCCTGAAAAAAAAACAAAATAAACAAATAATAAACCTCAATTGTCATGTGCCAAGTATTCTTATTTTGATTGCATCATTTGACAACAAGCATACCATAAACGTCACTGCCTATATAGGGTTTGATGTATATGACCAATTTCAAAGAAAGGAAAGAGAAGAATGTCAAGAGGTGTACCTGGAATAAGACAACGTACCAATACTTGGAGCTGGAAGAATGAAGACAAAAGACAAGACACGATGTGCAACTTATAAAAAATTAGGTCAGAATGTTTTTTATTAATATATATATATATATATATAATATATGAGGGAATTTTTGTGAAATAAAGTTTAGCGGGTACGGGTATCCATGGGTACAGATAATATAATACCCGTACCCGTCCCGTTAACATGCAGGTATAAAAAATACTCGTACCTACGGGTAGCGAGCATCCATTATTAATATCCGTTTCCTACCCGCTGTGGGTTTTATCCGCGAATTCTAGCGGGTACGAATTTTTTTAACATCCCTACCTAAGACATATTTAACCCTATATAAAAAGTGGTGCAGTAGTATAAAAAAGAACATTCTATACCGATTTTAGTTTCAATCGGTATAAAAGTAATTTCTTATATTTTTAATCAAAAAAAGTAATATATAAGTTAAACCTTGTAATCGGTATAATATGTTTTATTTCATACACTACAAGAAAATGCTTTATTAGTAACCAAAAGTTGTTAGTCACTATAGTAACAAATTTATATACCAATTTATAAAATAAAAAATTATTAATTACTAAAATTAGTAATTATTATAAATAAAAAGTTATAATTAATCACTAAATTATGAATATTGGTCACCACTTCACTTTCTATACTGATTATAGGTCTAAACAGTATAGAAAGTCTTCCACTCAATTACCATAATGTCACCGAGAATGTTACCACACCAACTCTCGGTATAAAAAGTCTTCTTATCTCGATTCTTAGTTTAATTGTTTATAATACTAGTAAACCCTCTCATCACCCCTAAAATCTTTATGACAAAATCAATTATATAAAAACCATAATTTCACTTGTTCTGATTCTTACAAATTTTGCTAATAAACCTTAAACGGATTATACATTTCATTCTTTCATATATATATATATATATATATATATATATATATATATATATATATATAATTTATTGATTGAGCGAAAGAGAAAAATAACGATTTACTAATGCTTTTTTTTTCTTATTCATTTTGTAAATCGGAGTATTTAGCACAAAATGGGAATATTAACTATACTTACGATTTATTTATTAATTGCTTGAACTAGTAATTATTAATATATAATGAATATTTAGTAATTTATAAATTAGATTTAATCTATAACAGAAAATTATTTTTAATCTAGTTTTATTTGAATAAAACTACTATTATATATATATACCTATTCATTTTGTTTTTATTATATTTTTTTTAAAATAAAATTAAAATTATTATTACACTTTATTTTATTACTTAATTACATCTTTTGGTTGTTAATTTAACTTTATTTACAATTTTTATTTTATTTGTTGATTAAACTATTAATTATTAATTGAAATTATTAGTGTTATTATAATTAATATTTAGTAATATATAAGTTAGTTTAATCTTTTAATTTAATTTTGTTTGAATGGAATTATTATTAATTACATATCTATTAATTCTAATTTTATTGTATTTTTTTATAAAATTAAATTAAAACTATTATCATAAATTAATTTGTTTTTGGTTGAAAATATTAACTATATTTACAATTTTTATTTTATTTTTCAATTAAATTATTAATTAAAGAAATTTGAAGGGATATGTTTTTGAACTTTTTGTGATTAGGAAGTATCATGTGTAAAAAATTATTATTTGTGCTTCCTAATTTATTACATTTATAAATAGAAATTATAATGTTAGTTGTTTACTTACTTATTCCAAAACTCAGTCCTTTTTTCAAAACTATTTTTCTCTATAATTTCTTAGTCTTCTGTCTACGCTTCTGAAATTGGTTTTAAATAATATGTATACTCAGTAGGTATACTGTCAAACAAACCCAGTATTATGTGAAGTTTTAGTTTATATGTTTAAACTTAAAACTAATCCTCAATAAATAAATATATATATATATATATATATATATATATATATATATTCGTATCTTTCATTTGTGGTAGTTAGTGGGTGTAATCTTGATATGATTTTTATTTTTATTTTTTATATTGAAATGAAACAAATGATCATACGTACCGGCACTAGAGCTGGAGAAAATTTATAGATATTCTGACGTACTTTTGACTTTATTATATGTTGACTATGCTGTAAGCAGTTTATATGTAATTTATATGAATAAACGCATCTTTGAGGATGTTACAATATCAATATTTAGCGATATTTATGACTCCTAAATATAAAATTGTCAATAATTTACTAAATAATATGCACTATCAAGTACATGGCATTTGACCATATTTAAAATCACGGAGTTGAATAAACAAAGATTGTATTTTTCATTAGTTTGGTATGGTTTTGTTTTGTTTTGTTTTTTTTATAAAGAAAAAAAATATCATATTAACATAGTAAACCGTAGCATAAGTCATACCAAACTTATATAAAAAGAATTTTTACGATATTGGTTTAAGCTTAGATTCTTGAACATATAATCTTTATTACTTTGGTTTGATTTTTCTATTGGGCATTATTAATTTTGCTTAAGCTTTTTTTGTATGTGATGTTATGCAAATTGTTTTCGCGAAGAATTTCAAAGATGGGTTTTTTACGATGTTATTGGCATACTTAATTTCCTATTTAAATCTCTAACCTGTTACTTTTTAACAAAATTATCTCTGATGAAAACAGGATTTGTTTTATTTCTTAAATAATACAAAGTAATTAAATTTAGATAATATTTTTGAATTAAAAGCAATTTAGACTGTGATTTCAATAAAAATCAATTTAGAAAAATCTAAATCATTTAAAATAAAAACCATCCAAACACACTTTCTTGGATCGTGATGAATTTTGGAAGCTATGTATTGTGTTCCATATTTTTAGATGTGAATATGTTAGTTAGTATTTCATCACAACGTTAAAGATTTAAATATATAACAATTATACTTTTTTTTTCTTATTATAATAAGAAGATTCCACTACCAACAAAAATTGTCTCAAATCAAATTATATTTGCTAACTTTTCATAACTTGCAAAAGTGTCTTTGTTAAACTTTTATTTAAATACAGAACTTTAAAAATTCAATATTTTCAACAAATTGCAATACTGATACTTTCTAATAGTTTAAAAATTGTCGATTAACTCATTATTTACAATAATTTTTTTAATATAACTAATTAACAAGTTTTTATTGTTATCATAACTATTGCTATTTTTTCTTGAGCTCGAAACGAGCCTTTAGACATGTGGTAATATCTTGATAACTTGATGAATCACTCAAGTCAGTAAGAGAGTAAGGATTTTTTAGAAGAAATAAGTTTGACGATTATTTCAGAATAAGTATTCCACAAATGATATTATGTGTATTTATAGGATCTTTCTGAACCTTAGACCCATATGATAAATAGGATAATATTAACAATATAATAGTTTACTGGATATATTACTTAAAATAAGTATAATAATAAGGTGATATATTATCCTATATATTAAATATTTTGTTAATATTTATTATAAAGAAATATTAAAATGTAGTATGTTAATATTTTAGAAGTAGAACTTGATCAAATTGTCGAGGTTATAACGATGGTCGTTAATATAAAAATATATTTTCGAATAGGTAAATGTATTTTGTAATCATGAAACTGAGTGGACCTTATTAGAATATGCACTTATTTTGCGATAAATAACCATTAATAAACATGTACATTCAAAATAAAATGTATTAATAAGTGTGGTTAAAAGTTGCCGCAAGCAATTATTTTGAATACATCTTATTGAAAATTCAAAACTGTTAGCACAATTTAAAAAGAAATGAAATATCACGATAAAAAAATCTGTAACATTTGAAAAAATTGGAAACCAATCTTAGAACTAATTAGATACTGCGATTCATGTGAAATAGATGAAATATGATTTAAAAAAATTGAAAAACGAAAAATTAAAAAAAAAAAAAAAAAAACTTTGACATTAGGGTTACTCGTTATTATTAACCATCAAGAAAGAGTGTAAACAAAAAAGAAAGGCAGATACATATTGAAAAACGAGAAGAACTTATTCTTCTTGGGTCTCTGATGAATCAAGGTATGTCTCTTTTACTTGTTATAATTTATTTGAAAATTATAGAACCTAAGATCCGTATGATGCTCAATAGTATTCTTAAATTAGGAATACATGAAACTACAATTTACCTGTAACATCAAAGTAAGTTGCTAAATTTGTGATTCTTCATAATTGATGTTTTTTATAAATGGGTATGAACCCTAATTTTAAAATTATGAATTTTTAGTGATTAAATTATCGTGAGATTTACGATTAACTATGAGGTTTTTCCGTTGTATTATGAATTGATTTCAATTCCAATTTTTTAACGTTTCCGATGTGCCACTGGAATTTAATTAGAACCATTCTAGTGTGGCATTGGCATTCAGTTAAAAACAAATTCTAAACACCGATTATTATGAGGATGTCTTGAATTGAAACGTGAAATCAAATTTCTTCGATTATAATATTCTAATCGATAAAGAGCCGATGTTACTATGTTTATATATATATATATATATATATATATATATATATATATATATATATATATATATATATATATATATATATATATTTATATTTTTATATTGTTCATGGATAATGCAGATGTCTTATTGAATATTGCATATGTATTACTAAATAATGTTAATATTATTAGCATTATTATGTTTGCGTATTAATGTATCACTTAAAGGAGAGTATTAGTATCATAAAATGTTTCTTTGGTGTTTGAATTTATATTTATATTCTATGTTTTATTTATTACTCAAAGTATTAATGTTAAATATGTATTAATTACAGTTCTTGTATCTTTACATCCACATGTTACGCTTGTTCCAATATTCAATAGGTTAAATTTCTTTGATTGGAGTAAACATGTTCAATTTTATTTGGGTGTGTTGGATCTTGATTTGGCTTTCCAAGTTGAAAAGCCTACTACTATTACTGATATTAGTAGCAATGAAGAGAAAGCCCATTATAGGGCTTGGGAAAAGTCAAATAGGCTAAGCCTAATGTTTATGCGAATGAGCATTATCAAATAACATTAAGTTTGCCCTTCCTAATACTGAAAGTGCAAAAGAATTTATGAAGTTTGTGAAAGAGCGTTCCCAAATCGCTAATAAATCTCTTACCGAGACATTAATGAGTACTTTAACCACCATGAAATTTGATGGTTCTCGTACTATGCATGAACATGTCATCGAGATGATAAATATTGCAGCAAGACTTAAGTCTCTTGGAATAACGGTGGATGAGAATTTTCTTGTGCAATTTATTTTGAATTCGTTACCATTTGAGTATGATCCTTTCCATATGAACTACGATATCATGAAAGACAAATGGAATGTACATGAATTGCACAATATGTTAGTTCAGGAGGAAACCAGACTTAAGAATCAAGAAAATCAATCCATTCATTATGTGAAAAATCAGAGAGCTGAAAAGAAAGCTTATAAGAAACACGGAAAGGGCAAAAGACCATTAGAGATTGTTAAGGCCTCTAGTAAAGTTCAAAAGAAATATGACAAAGGTCATTTATGTGGGAAGTCTGGACATTTCCAAAAGAACTACTCATAACATAAAGTTTGGCTCGAAAAGAAAGGTGTGTGTAATGCTTATGTATGTTTTTAATAAAATTTAATCGAAGTTCCCCATAATACTTGGTGGATTAATTTTATATGTATAACTCATGTTTCTAATATGATGCAGGGATTCCTTTCAACCCCAAACTATAAACCCAAATGAGAAGTTTGTCTTCATTGGGAATAGAGTGAAGGTTCTAGTTGAAGTTGTTAGGGCTTATCGCTTGATCCTTGACACTAAATTTCATTTGAACTTGATTGATACTTGTTGTGTACCTAGTATTACCAGGCATTTAGTTTATTTGTCTAAACTTAATGTTGTTGGATACTCTTTTACATTTGGGAATATGATTGTTTTGATTTATATAAATGTACTTGTATGATTGAATCTGATACACTTTAGGTTGATTTATATAAATTGAATCTTGACAATTATATGTTGAAACTCTTATGACCTTGCACCATAATGTTGACATTAAACATAGTTTGATGAATAAACTATTTGCTTACTTATGGAATAAACATTTCAGACATATTTCCAAAGAAATAATGAAAATATTAGTAAAGAATGAAATCATTTTAGATCAATTTTGTTAATCTAAATGTATGTGTGGGTTGAATTAAAGGCAAATAAACAAAACACATAGAGAAAGGAGTCACGAGAAGCATACTTCTTGAAATTATGCACAATGTATATGTGGATCATTTGATGCAAATTCTTTCAATAAAAAGAAATATGTTATCAATTTTAATGATGATTTTTCATGTTATATGTGTGTCTATGTACTAATGAGAAATCTCAAACATTGAATGCCTTGAAAACTTATATAAATGAAATGGAAAGATAATCAGATCGGAAGGTGAAAATTTTCAGGTTAGATAAAAGTAGTGAGTATTATGGAAAATATAATGAAAGTAGATAACACCCTAGTACTTTTGCCATGTTTCTAGAGAAATGTGATATTTATGCTTAATACACAATGTCAAGCACACCATAACAATATGTTGTGTTAGAAAGGCATAATTGTACCTTAATAGATATGGTTAAAAGCATGTTACATAATTCATCTTTACATATATCAATGTGGAGGATGTATACTTTAAAATCTATCCTATATTGAGCAGGGGTTCCTAGTAAAATCATTCAAAAGACACATTTTAGGTTATAGACAAGTAGGGAACCCAGTTTGGGACACCTTCATGTTTGGGGTTGTCAAGAAAAAATTAGAATATATAATCTGTAAGAAAAGAAACTAAATGTAAGAACAATTAATGGATATTCCACTAGTCATCTAGAATAATTAAAAGGGTATATATTCTACTATCATACCCATAATATAAGATTTATTGAAACTAGAAATGTTTAGTTCATTGAGAATCGTGAAACCAATAGGAGTGAAGTTTCACAAAATGTAGAGATTAAGGAAGATAAAGTACAAGTTCTATTAATTAGTAGTTTTTCTTCAAGAATTGGTGTTCCTCATGTTTTTGAACAACAATAGAAAAGAACAACAAATTAATAATGTTAAGGTTAACAACGAGCCTATAGTAGAACAACCACAAAAATACTATTAAAAATATCCCACAGAGAAAGAAAACCTACTATTTCAATTGATTATGTGATTTATCTATAAGAGTTAAAAAATAACTTAGGGATTGATAATGATCCAAATTCATTTTAAGAAAACATTAATGGTGATAATTTTTATAACTTGTTAGATGCCATGAAAGATGAGAGTAAATCAATGGCATAAAATGATGTATGTGACCTTGTGGAATTGCTAAAAGGATGCGAAAGAGTTGATTGTAAATGAATATTTAAGACTAAGAGTGACTCTCATGGAAATATAAAATGTTATAAGGCTCAACTTGTTTACTAAAAAATATGGCATTGACTATAAGAAAGCATTTTTCGCCTCTTTCTAAGAAAGATTCTTTTGAATTATCATGACATTAGTAACTTGTTACGATCTTAAGTTGCATCAAAAAAATGCTAAAGTCGTCTTTTTGAATGAAAAATTAAAAGAGAATATTTGTATGGATCAACTAGTAGGATTCATTGAAGAAATCAATAAATGGACTTAAGCAAGTTCTCGGTAATGGTACTTAAGTTCAATTATCCTATTATGTCCTTTTGATGTAAGGAAAATATTATTGATCAGTGTTATATATCTAAAGATCAGTAGGAGCAAGCAATTAATGATCTTGGTCTATTAAGTGAGACTAAGAAGTTTCTCTTTAACAATTTTGAAATGAAAGATATGGGTGAGACATACCATGTGATAGGTATATGAGTATTTTGTGATAGATTACAAAGACTGCCAGGTTTGTCTTAAAAAGCATATATTAATAAAGTTTTAAATAGATTCAGAATACATAAATATTCAACATTTCTCATTCCAATACAACAAGGAGACAAATTTAATCTTATGTAATGTCCAAAGAAAGATATGGGTGAGGCATACCATGTGATAGCTATATAAGTATTTTGTGATAGACTATAAGGACTATTAGGCTTGTCTTAAAAAGCATATATTAATAAAGTTTTAAAGAGATTTAGAATAGATAAATGTTCAACATTTCCCATTCAATACAACAAGGCGACAAATTTAGTCTTATGGAATGTCCAAAGAATGATTTGAAACATAAACGAATGGAAAACATCCCTTATCTATAAGTTGTTGAGAGTTTGATGTATGCTCAAACATGTATAAGGCCAAAACTAGTTTTGCAGTTATTATGCTTGATAAATACTAGAGTAATTCAGGATTGGATAATTGAAAAGTTGCAAAGGAAATTTTAAGATACTTGCAAGGAACAAAGAATCACAAGCTTAAGAGATTTTATCATCTTGAGGTGATTGGGTATACAAATTCAAATTTTGCTAATTTTATGAATACAAGAAAGTTTATATTTGGTTATGTGTATCTTTTACTCGGAAGAGCGATCTCATGCAAAATTTTGAAACAATGAGTCATTGTTGCATCCATCATGGAGGCTAAATTTGTGGCATGCTTTGAGGCCACAATGTAGGCTAATTGGTTACGGGATTTTATCTTAGAACTTGGAATGGCTGACAGTATTGTCAAACTGCTAAAAATGATTGTGATAAGTATGTAATTGTCTTTTTTTTTTTAAAATAACTAGTATTCCAAAGGAGTTAAACATGTGAAATTGAAATACTTTGTAGTTAAAGAAGAAATTCAAAAACATAATATCAATATAACATATTAACACTGATTTTATGATTGTTGACCCTTTAACAAAAGTGTTACCTCTCTAAGTGTTTACTGACCATATAGAGAATATGAACATTATGTCTACTAATAAATGTTAAATATTTAAAGTTATTATTATTGCCTATTTAACACTTTGAGCTTAATAATAAGTTTATGAAATTTATGTTTTTTAATTTTTGTATATACATGAATAAATTATTTTATTATTAATGGTTATAATATTAAGTTTGAACTCGGTATGGATTTGACATTTTGGAAAGGATGTTGATTTTACATATAACCATAATGAATCTTGTTATTTTTTATCTTTAATTGTGATTAATGGTGGAATCAATTTATTTATGATCTTTTAATATACATTATGATTTATGTAATTATTATACTATAAAGTATTATAGCATCATATGAGTCAAGAAGAAAAATATTAAAATTAATTAAATAATGTAACTAATGTGAAATATAATAATGGGTATATATATGATTTAATAAAATAAAATAACGAATTGTTTAGTGTAGAAAGTTATCTTATAAATTTGACGGTAACCAACTTGAAGAGATTTGGCATAATACACATAAGGTTATGACTCTGACACTGGGGTTACTTGCTATTATAAAGAGTGAGAGAAAGAAATGTCAAAAGTTGACGTAAAAAAAATAGGAGTTATTGACATAAGAGTTACTTGTTATTTTAATGAGTGAGAAAAATAAAGAAAGGTAAAGAAGAGACAAATTGGAAAAAAAATGTAAAAACTTATTTTCATGAATCAAGGTATAATTTATTTGGGAATCATAGATTTTAAAATCCTTATGATTTAGAGTAGTATTAATGACTTAAGAATGTATGAAAACTACAACTTATAACAAGTTAAGCAAGTTAAGGACAAAAAAGTGCATTTGAACCAAATATTAAAGAAGATAATGAAACATTTTCAGGAGTATACGGTGAAGGTAGATTTACTTGTCTGTTACAAAGTAAGAGTTGGCCTTCTTCTCGAATTGATTTCGTAATGATGGCCACTTTGATAGCCAACCAAACTTGTCAATGTGTTCCCGCTGATGCTCCAAAGAACAACACATATGATAGCAGTAGCAAGAATTCCAATCTTTCTACCATGTGATAGGTATTCAATATAGAATCGAGAATTCATCAAATTGTGATCATACCAAAAGCATTCATGTCAAGCTAAATTAATCTACCTATTCTGCAGGAATTCACTGGTTTCACCTTAGCCTGTTCTTTCATCCATTTGGCATGGTTAGAATTGTCTAGTACAAGAACATACAGAATCAGGTAAAATTCAGCCCTAAACTGAACATAACCTGTCCACAATACACAACAAGAAAACGGTTCCTACTCCATCTATTAATTTACACAAGCAAACCTGCTGCTTGTAGAGACAAAATCAGGAAAACATGGTACTAAAAATCTCGTAGAAAACAAAACCAGTTCTTAGCTAGAAGCAAGGAGTGGTACAGGTGAAATAGAATCAGAATACTTATCGACCATCTCCACATCTTTGGTACTTGTACATCCTATTGATGAAGTACTTGTGTCAACACTTGAGGCCAAACCTGTCAGTGTTGTCCTCAAACAGGAATTCCCAGCTTTGTTATCAGTAACAGAGATAGAAGGTTCCATGCTATAGGCAGAGTAACTTATGGTGCTAACGTACTTGTCCAAATGACCAGAAGGTTCTTGTGAGAATCCCTTTGTGTTGTCATCCAACTGCTTCAAGAAGCACTCCTCTATCTCGCTTAATGATTCAGCCTCCCCTTCACTGCTGTGGCCATAGTGAGCATCATAATCTGATTTGGTGCCTCTCAATTCACCGCTAGTGTCCATTTCTCGCTGACTGTCATATTCATCCTCTGAGTGGCGTCCCGATGAATGAAAAGACATGGGAGAATACCCACCTGTTGTTGTTTCTTCACGTTCTCGAAGTGTCTTCATGATTAGTGTCTTGAGGAAGTTCATCACTTGAACCGCATGCATCAGGGCAGTTAGAGGATCAGACATCTGCTCCAGAAAACAAAGACGAATTAAAACATGGCAGCTTGTTTTGGTAACGAAACTTAAGGTTTTCTTATGTGATTGAAGACAACATGTCTGTGTAATCTAGGATTTAAAACTGTTGTATTCCTAAATATCTGCGGTTTGAAAATGAATGCTTTGATTTTTAAGAATTTATGTAATGCTTAAACATTATTATGTTATTTATGTTTTTCTGGTGTCACGGGTACTATTCAAGAGATCTATTTAAGGGGTTGATCCCTTTCGACAAATATTCTTTCACACAAACAGACAACCTTTCACCACATGCTCAAGGAACATGGTAAATATAGTTCGATTTTAGAGCTGGAATGTTGTTCCTATTTGAATGTGTTACACTTTAGCCCATAAATAAGAGTTCAATAAACTACTCTCTGCATACCTGAGTCATGTTTGGTGCAAAAACCATTGCAATATTTCTTGCATTCATTTTGTTAAATTCCTCCTCTTCTACAACATCGGCCATGAGATCAATGGCCCAGCTGAGTAAGGCAGACTCAGTTGGCTTTAGCTGCTTCACAAGATCAACAGATTCTTCTTCTGTGTTGCATTGAAGAACTTGCTCAGGGGAAAGTCCATCTAGCACTCCTGAAGGAAGCTCTCGGAACCAGGCTTTAATTAGTCCCGCTAAGCAGTGCACATCAATGTCATCAGGCACAATGCCCCTATTCAACTGGTCCCTCACATGCTCCTCTTGACTATTTTCTGGGTTTATGCGAAATATACCCTCAGCCTGCAAAGAAAAAACAAAAACAAAGTTAATCTGAAACTCACTGGTTGCAAGAGCTTGCTGTTACAAAAAAAAAACACATCATACACGCAGTACCTTTAAGCCTCTCTGTGAGTATAGCCGGTCCTGCATTAGCAGGAGAATAGTGGGGACACTGTTTCCTTTAGAATCATAAGAACACTGCATAGATTCTGCTGAGACGCCGAACACACTTACACTGCAAGCATTGGTGACAAGAAATCGCAAGTTAAAATGATGCTACAAACATAGCAAAAGACGGAAAAAAGAAAAACCCTGCTAAATTAAGTTCACCGAAGAATTAGAGTAAGAAAACAAGGCTGGATTATAACTTGTGAAAAATGAAATAGCAACAAAATACCAAAATAAGAAACTCTAAACAAGATTGAACATTTCATTCTGTGGCTAACCAGGAACTTGTACAAGGAATTTCGTGTCCTAACATGTGCCCCAATCTCTATTCATCCCGTGCCTAACGAAGCATTTAACCAACATGTGCCCCAAATCCCAAACAATGAGAAGTTCCCCATTTTGCAGCTATTTATACAAGTACAAGACTCTACAGGATCAGAACCAAAGTGAAGCCAATAACGAACAACCCGAATGCACTAGTTTGAAACATTCTTGTGTTAACGAACTAGCAAATACGCATAGAAGTTCTGGCCACATTCTTCACTGCCCTTCATGAAAGTCTAACCCTTTCTTTTTCTTCCACATATACACACCAAAAGCTCGTCCAAAAAAAAAAAAAATAAAAGCAAAAGAAAAAAAAAATCTTGATAGCATTTCAAAGAAAACCCATTTGAAATCTAACAAAAAGAATAGTCCCCATTTAGAAAGAAGAAGAGAAGCGGTAGTGGTTACCTAGCACTGGGGACCCTAGCAGGGATCTCAACTTGGAACTCGTAAGGAAGACCGAGGAAACCGTTGAAGCGGTCGAAGGTGACATGAGTGATGTGCTGAACGTTGGTAGGCCATCCGATCTCCATGTTGTGGACGGTGGAGATTACATCGTCCGGCGGGTCCACCCTGCACGAAACCATCGATTTTCTGATGGCCGCCAAGAGAAACGCCACGAGAGAGAGCTGGTTCTGCTGCTCCTCTTCTTCCTCGGCGGTTCGCGCCGCCCTCGACCGCTTCCCACCGCCGCCGCATCTACCACCCTTGGTAACCATGACCACTCCGGTCATTCTCTCTCTCTCTCTCTCTTTTGCCTTGGAGATGTGAGAGTTTTTCAAAAATTTGAGGATGAATGAAACAATGAACTGGAGTTAATGGGTTTTGTTGGGTTGCATTGAATTTGGTTTTGTTTTGATGCTCTCTATGTTTAAAGTTCAAACTTCAAACGGCCATTCTTTTCTCTTTCTTCACTTTATGAATCTACTCTACCCTCTCTTTCTTACCTCCATGTTTGCATTAATTACCACTCATGCCACTCTGCTTTATTAATTAATTAATTAATAACTTCTTTCCAATCCAAACATCAAATAAGGTTAACGCCACCTGCACAAGATGTCACATTATTATCTTTTAATTACAGTAACTACTTGTACTTGTCCATCATACTTAATAACTATCCACATATGCTTTCACTTTCCAAATCCATACTTTCAACTAATTCATACACATTCAAAATGTTAGTTGATTTAGTTAGTAGTCATAAAATTCATACTCAAGTTTAAGGATAATGCTAACCGATCCTCGTAGTGGTTAAGATATGATTAATAAATATTAATTTTTATAAAAATTATTAATTATAATATTAAATGAATTATGATTGTAATAAATATTAGTCCAATTTTATTTTATTCAGAAGATAAAATTATTCATAAATATTATACATTTATATTTAATAATTTATTTATGTAAGAAAATATTAAAAATAAACAAATAATATAATAATTATATTTTAATGTTATTAAAAATTAAAAAAAAATGTAAAAAAAATATAATTAAAAGAAAAGAAAATATTTTTTATTTTTTTAATATAGATAATATTATACTAATTATTTTTTATCTTCTTTATTAAAATACTAAATAATATTTTATTTTTTATTAATTTTTTTCTTTTATGTTTAATTATATTTAAATTTTAAATAATATTAAAATATAATCATTTTATTTTTTATTTTTATTTTAACTTTATTAGGGTAAAATAAATAAATTATCTACTTATGAACAATTTTTTCATTTAAATAAAATAAAATTTCATTAATAATTATTAAGATTTAATATTATATTTAAATAATTCAAAATTCATTAATTACACCTTAAAAATAATGTCTCAAAACATTGGTCGATAGACTCCTTTATTTAATTATTTTTACCTAATTAATAATTAACGTCTACTAGTTATAATAATTAAAGCAGTTAGAGATATTTTGACAAAAATAATTGATCCAAAAGATAATTTAAAAAATCTTTTGGCAAAGATAATTTCAATCTAAAATAAAACCAGTATTGAAACCCGTATTATATTTTAATATCCAAGTTTTTGGGTTTACATTGAAATTAGAATATAAATAAATGAAAACAGTTGAAGTGATAAATTTAATCAAAATGAATAAATATTAGAATATTTTATAAGTTATATCAGGAGAATTTTTTATGCTTATTATTTGGAATTGGATTTATCATTGTTATTGGAGAAGTTTGAGAGGGAATCACACAGTTTAAAAAATTTAGTTAGTAATTTTCAGTACAGATATGGATTTAAGGATTTGAAGTAACAGAAAATCGACAGAAAACTAATTTTAACAAATTGTAAAAGTAAAAATGAAGAGATCAAAATGCAAATATCATAATTTAAAAAAATAAAACTATTTGAATATATAGTGAAGGGATTAGGTTGTATTACTGCTTTAGGTGGATACACATCATAATTTTGTTTGTTTGATGAAAGGCTTAAGGATTTGGAAGAAGGGAATCCTTCAATTCCAAGTTGTTAATGATTTGCTTCCTAAAACACCATGACAGTTATTAATCATTCAGATAAAGGTTGGACTTTCTTTATGCATTATTGCATCTTTTGGATTAGATGATCATTAATGTCCATGATTACAAAAATAAACAATTCACTTCTTAAATTGAGTCATCATCCACTTAGGGGTTTCATTTGTCCATCCACGTAGTGCTAGGATTTAGATTCATGAAACTTAAAAAATTTTAAAAAAAATATTAAAACTCAATTGAATTAAGAAAATATAGAGATCAAGGTAAATTACAAAATTACATAGGAATTAAATTAATAATTAAGCTAAAAGTCTTCTCTCTTTTTATTCTAGATAATTTTTTTTTTCTAAATTGTCAATTTGTTTATTATCTATAGAATTCATTAAGATCCTTAAATTAATTTTTTATCTTTTATTCTCAAAGTTGATTACATGTTTTTTTTTCACATTAGAAAATTCAAATCTCAATTTCATCTAATCGAATAGTCAAAAAAAAATTATTATTTTCACTCATTTTTTATATTTTATTTATTATTTATTTTTTCACATGAAAAAATTTTAATTTTTAATTTTAAGTATACAAAACCTTTAAAATTCTCATTTGATATATTTATACGGTTTCTTGATATTTGTTATTGAATGAGAAGAAAATATATAATATTTTATAATATAATATTTTTTTACTATAAATATGTTAATAGAAATTATTTAATTAATTTTTAGAACAATAAGAGAGAGTACATGCACATGTTAAAATATTCAGGTTCAATAAAACTAATATTTTCTTAATATAAAAATAAAATTAATTTTTATTCATCGTCATCCTTTACCAAAAGAGAAATAAAGTGTCATTTAGTAAAAGAATACTTATTTTGGAGTAGTCTATTCTACCCCTTCATTCCAAAGAAATTTATGTTAACTTAATAATTTTATTATAAAATAAAGCTAATAATAGAGATAATGAGAGAAAAAAGAATAGAGAACAACTTTTATGTTTGTTTTATTACTGGTAGGAAAAGTCTTATCTATAAATACACACACATGGTAACTCATAAAGGATACAAATCAAATAGTTAATAACATATGAGTATTAATCATATCAATCATATGAGTAACTGTATTAAAATAATGGACGACCATTAATTCATAACACACCTCCTTGGGTGTCCATTGATAAGAGAATGTGACTCGTTAAAACCTTACTAGGAAAAATCCTTTAGGATAAAAATCTAGTGAAGGAAAAATATTACATCATTTTATACAATATTGTTCTTTACATCTTTTATTTCTCCCTCTCATGCAAACTTACATCATTAAGATGACAGAGTCCAATCTTGTGAATCAATTGCTCAAAAATTCTCATTGGCAAAGACTTTGTAAATAAATCAGCTAGATTTTCACATGAACGAATATTTTGGATCTCTAAATCATCCTTTCACAGCAAATGCAATATCATGTAAAGTATAATTAGCAAGATACAGTAGTGCTCTTATAACACTAAAATAGGGTACTTTTGGATAAAAAAGATCTTCATCATTTTCTTGAGGTTTAAGAAGAGTCTTTATCAACATCTAACGACCTCACAACTATTAGAGTACATAATAGATGTGACTTGTCCATTTAGAACATTTTACGCACATTAATCATATAAGTCTCTTGATGTATAAAAACACTTTTATTTAAATACTCGATTTCTAATCTTAAACAAAACTTTGCTCTTCAAAGATCCTTCTTCTCAAATTCTTTCTTTAAACAATCAATTGCATTTGTGAGCTCATTAGGAGTTCCAACGATGTTTATGTCATCTACATAAACATCAATTATGACAAATTCACTTTTCAAATCTTTTCATATTAATACAAGGACAAATATGATCATTTTTGTACCCTTTCTTTAACAAGTACTCAATAAGACGGTTATACCACACACGTTTTGATTGCTTTAATCAATAAAAGGACTTGTTCAATTTTATTGAATAACCCTCTTTAGAATTTGTCTTGTTGGGCAAATAAAATCCTCTAGGGATTTTCGTATAAATATCATTCTCAAGATAACCGTACAAATAGGTTGTAACTTCATCCATTAGATATAAATGCAAACCTTGTTGTACAACTAAGATAATCAAATATTGCAACGTTGTTGCATCCAATACTAATGAATATGTCTTTTCACAAATCAATATCGGATTTTGTGAAAAACCTTGAGTAACCAATTGTGCTTTGTATCTAACAATTTCATCATTCTTAATTTGTTTTTGCGCAAAAATCCATATGTACCCAATAGGTTTCAAACCCTCAGGTATGCGAATTATAGGTCTAAAAACCTTTCGTTTAGCAAGCAAATCTAATTATGTTTATTTGCATATTTTCATTTTGGTCAATCATTTCTTTGTCGAAAATCTTCAATGATCATTGGTTATTGATTCTCATTGTCATTCATCACATTCATCGTTATATTATATGTAAAAATTTCGTCAATGTTGACTTTATTTTGATTCCATATTATATGATTCATGACATAATTTATTGAGATCTCATCATTTTGAACAATTTTAGGTACCTAAGGTTCTTCTAGAAACAAATCATTAATTATGTCAAATGAATCTGTTGGGATTTCCACCTTTTTGATTAGGTCATCTTGCATTTTAGCTCCCTTTCTCATTCAAGAGTTTTTATCTTGTAAACCAATAGGTCTACCACGCTTAAAACGTGTCTTTAAAACTAACAGGCCTACCATGCTTCAGCCATGTTATGAATTAATATCAATTATCTTCAGAGCATTAGTACCTGGTATTAGTTACCCTTTTTCTGTCAGTAAAACATAAGATAATTGATTGACTAATTTTGTAAATGAATTATTTTTTGAACTTCTATTTCACATTCTTCTGTACGAGGATCAAGTAGAGATAATGATAATTCATTCCAACCACTATCTTTTTCCAATTGTTTTCTTTCTCCCTTAGTGTTGGAAAAACTTATTCATCAAAGTGACAATCGAAAAATCCAACTATAAATAAGTTTCTTGTTGGTAGTTCAAGATATTTTATTATTAAGAGAGAATCATATCCAATATACATTCTCAATTGGCTTTGAAGACCCATCATAGTCCCTTTTGGTAGGGAAATTATATACACAACACCCAAAAGTTCTTACATGAGAATATTAGGTCATTGACCAAAAACCAACTACATAATAGAGTATTTGTGATAACTTGTTGGTTTGATGCGAATCAATAATGCAACATGCAAAATTGTATATCCCGAAGTGGCCATTAGAAGATTAGCTCTCATAAGTAATGGTCTTGCAACCAATTATAGATATTTTAGTAATGATTTCGCAAGTCTATTTTGAGTATGAACATATGCTACTGAATACTTAACTTCAATTCATATTGATATACAATACTCATGAAAAGCATGACATGTAATTTCACTAGTATTATCAAAACAAATTTTCTTAATCGGATAATTTGGGAAGTGAGTTCTTAATTGTACTAATAACTTTACAAATACATGATTGCAATTTGATAATAAACAAATATGTGACCATTTAGTTGATGCATCAATTAAAACCATGAAATATATAAATGATCACATGGTGGGTGTATTAGACCACAAATATCACCTTGTATTTATTCTGAAAATGAGATTGACTCATTCCTAATTTATGGTGATGGTCTTATTATCAACTTTTGTGACCGTATAATACATGAGAACTCATTGGTTTGAAGAAGTTTTTTGACTCTTAAGTGGGTGTCCATACGAGTTTCTCAACTTTTTTTTCCGCATCATATTAACTAATCATGCCAAACAAGGAATTTATTCTGATTCATAAACTTCTGGTTTACCATGAGATGCATTTTAATTGTACTAATATATGTGTAGTACAAATCATCCAACTGATCATGTCAAACAAGACATTCATTTTGATTCATAAACTCCTAGTTTACCATGACATGCATCTCAATTGTCCTAATATATGTGTAAACCATAAGAGAAGTTTGATACTTTCTCCAATATACATATTTTTTTTCAACTCAATCATAGAGATATAAAGATATTTTATATCTTTTTCATTGTTTGTCTCAATATGATATCCATTTAGACAAATGTCCTTGAAACTTAATAAGTTTCTATTCAACTTCTTAATAGAAGTATAATAGCTCTTTCAGGCCCTTCAAATATATTTGTAGTACTATAAATGATACTAACATTGATATCTCGCATTATGAAACAAGAGAAAAATTTATTACTCTTGAGAATTGTATAAGTTGTCGCACTATCAATAAGACACATATCCTCATCATTGATGTTAGTGCCAACATTCATTCTTCATATAAACATAAATATCAATTTGAGAAAATATTGATATCAACAACAGAGCTCTTCCTTGCTCACGCATGCAAACTAGAAAAGCAGTACCAAACAACATTTCAACCATTTCCAAGCAACCACAACAACGAGCAAACATCATAAACATGATTTAAAACTGGAAAAACATGCAATAATCATAAAAAAATTTAAACCCTAGCTTCCCTTACCTCGAAACTGAGAACTAACTCAAGAGATCCTTAAGAGAGAAGCACTAGGACGTGAAACAGATTTAAGAAGCTGTAAAACAAACCACGAGAGACAAGAATGGGACCACGAATGAGACTCACATGGAACTAGAGCTACCAAATAGATAAGAACGAAGGGATAGAGTTTTAGAGCTCAACTTACGTGGTGAAAGATGGTTTCCACTAACTAGAAGGGGGACTTTGCAGCTGCCCTAGCACAACTCTTACTTCAGCACTAAGAGGAAGAGTGGGAATTGTTTTTAGTGAATGAGACATAATGGGAAGCATATGGGCAATTGAGGGGATCCTGAAATACAAGATGGGCTGCCCTTGGGCCTTTTTACCAAAGTTGGCCCAACACTTTAACACAGGAAATGAGATCTATCTTACCTAAAAATACATCTCGTTACTCATCAAGTATATATAAAAAATTACTCACAAGTTTTTTTATCTCACAAATATATATATATATATATATATATATATATATATATATATTAGATTTTAAATAAAATTATTAAAAAATTAATCCTTTTAAAAATAATTTTAATTTAATAAGCTTAAATAAGAAATAAAAATATATGAAGTGAAATTTTAAAAAATTATTCAATAATTAATATTTTTTCACTAATAATTTTATTTAATAATTTGAATTTACAAATATAAAAAATAAAATTCATTAGTAATTATGATCCACAAAAATATATTAAAAAAATAATTATTATCTATCCTATCAGAAAATAAGTAATTAAATATGTATACTCATTATCTTGTATTTATTAAAGATATTATTTAGTATTCATCATGGATTTTATTTTAAGATATTCATCACTATGAAGTTTTTTGTTGGTCCTAATTATTATTAAGAGATTATTGATTAACTTACTTTCAACCCAACTTAAATCAATTTAATTTAAAAATTAAATAAATTCAATTCAATTTAATCCACATTTAAAAAAACTAAATTACTTTCGACCCAAATCTATTTAAACACGTGAAAAGTAAACTAACTAAGCAATTTCAACCTGTTTTGACATCTTCATCTCACCTTAAAAATAAGTATAAACTGTTATTTTAAAATATAAAATAAAAAAAAAATGATTCTTACAGGTGGTGCAAGAAAATTCCAATTTTCAAGAAATTCAGAAGGAAGACATACTGCATCCGTACTTTGAACAGAGGAATTCGAATTTTTGGAAGACCGTTGCAAAAAGCTTCTTTTGTTTATGGGGTCAGAGAGGAGAGGGTCATTACATTATTTTTCTTTTATTATTCATCTTATTATTATTATTATTGGAGAGACAAGTTTTGTATTTCCAACAACTATGGTTCCTTTTTATGTGATTGGCGTGATTAAAGGAAATGAAGAGCGATAACCTTTCATTTTTGTTTTGGTTACCAAAAACTATTTGTCATCTTTTGTCATAGTTATTTGGTTCCTATGGAAAGTGTCTTCTTTTCACGGCACGGACATGCTTGCTACTTCAAATTATGTGTCTTTTTCGTCTCATTCATTTTCACAACCACCATCACGCAAAGTCAAACATGTCGAGTTTGGTAAGCTAATATTCAACTATTCTTTTGCTTAATTAAAACAAACAATAAATAAATAAAACAGAAGAGACACCACTTTCTTCACGTGTCTTGAAAAAATGTAGCATTAAAATAAAAGTAATAAAAAAATCTGTCTTTCTTTACATTACACTTGTTTTCAATATATAAATAATTGGTTTAAGAATTTTTGTTTTCGAGTGATGGCAGAATGCAAAGAAATGGTTGATTTCTAGTTTTTCTTTTTTCTTTTCTTTTACTTTCAATCTAAATAAAACTTTATAAACCAAATATAAAGGTTAGTTTAATTTGTTTCGAAAGTTTGTAACATTTTTGTTTAAAAGGTATTTTAGGTGATTAAAATACTTAAGTTGAAGATTTTTAGCTCGTTTTTTATAACAAGATTATTCTTATGTGATCTAAATGAGTAAAATATGAAAAATTAATATTTACATTAAACAAATGGCTATGTCTTTATATTCTTTCATGTTGTTTATTATAAAAGAAAGTTTCATTTAAAATAGTAAACATTAAATGGAAAAATAGATGTAACTCGACAAATTAGGCTATTTTATTTACAATGTTTCATAATAGTTGTTTTTAACTTGCAAACCTTAAAACCTCTTAATTATACTCTTTCGTATTATATCTTATAAAAGAACGTTTTATTTAAAATAGTAAACGCTTAAAGAAAAACAGATAAATTCAACATAGTTAAGTTATTTCGTTTAAAATGTTTCATAATATATGTTTTAACTTTAAACACTTACTATATCTAACTTATACTCTATCCTATAAATTATGTAAATTATAATATATTACAAAAGAAAGTTTCATTTAAAATAGTAAACATTTAACAAAAATCAGATGCAACTTAACAAAATTATGCTATTTCATTTAAAATGTTTTGTAACAAATATTTTAACTTGAAAAACATAAAACGTCTTAGTTTCATAATCTTTTTGAATGATGACAAAGTCTAATATGAAAGTCTCATTTTCTTCTTTTAAAATTTACCACATTAAAATATACTTAAACTTTAATCTTGTGTTAGGATAAGAAACTTAAAAATTCTAAAAAAATTGAAAGGTACGGTATTTGAATTACTTACAATTGAAATCTCTTCATTTCTTAAATAATTTGTTTGTATGGAATAATTGAAATATTTTGAATTTCAATTTTCTTATTCGGATAAAACAAATTAATTTCTCTTTTAATGCAACATGTTATTTTAAAAATATCTAGTTCCACCTTTACATCAGACTGATTCAGCTCGACTTAAGCCGGTTCGTTTTGACTTTCTACCTAAGTCAACTCGTCTAGATCCTCACCCGTGATCGACTTTGTTCATCCTTCGCCTCGAGCTGAATTGACTTGACCTTTGGTGTAAAGGTTGAGTTAAGCCGATATGAGGCAAAGGGTCGAGCTAAGTTAACTAGGGTTGAAGGTCGAGTCAAGTCGACTTGACCTGAAGGTCTAACTGAGTCGCTCTAGCCAAAGGTCAATACTAGTCGGTCATGACCAAAGGTCGAGACTAGTCGACCTTAGCTAGAGGTTGAGACTCGTCGGCTTTAGTCGAAGGTTGATAAGAGTCAACCATGACTGAAGGTTGAGACAAGTTGGTCTTGACAAAAGATGAAAACGATTCAACCATCAAGATGAGTTGGACTCAGACAAAAGTTGACCTAAGTAGGTTCGGGCTAAAGGTCGTGCCAAGTCATTCAGACTGGAAGGTCGAGCCATGTCAATCTAGGTTGAAGGTTGAGTCTAGTCGGCCAAAGCTGAAGGGTCAAACTGAGTTGACTTGGGTGGAAAGATAAGCTGAGTTAGCCTGACTGAAGGTCGAGACTAGTTAGCGCAGGCCAAAGGTTGAGACAAGTTGGCATTATTCGAAAGTCAAGTTAAGTCGAGACGAGTCAACCCTAGTTGAAGTTTGAGATGATTTGAAATTAGTTGATGGTCGAGTCAAGTAGGCCAAAGATTGAGCTAGTAGAGCCAAGTCACCTAAGGTAAAGGTCTAAGTTAACTAGGCTGAATTGAAGAGTCAAGTTGAGTTGACCAAACAAAAAGTCAAGACGAGTCGTTCCTAACCATAGATAGAAACGAGTCGGCTTTGGCAAAAAGTTGAGTCAAATCAGATCGACTTATAATCGTGCCAAGTCAACCCGAACTTGATGTCGAGATGATTTGATCGGAGCTAAAGGTTGACAGTATGAGTCGACTTTGTGGACCTATGAACTTTTTTTCATCCTGACCAATGAAAATTTCACAACTTGTGAAATTTTAATTTCTTTATTTTTTGAGTAATTTTCAAATTCTATTATTTTAGTTATTTAAGACATCTCCTTAAAATTTTTCAATTTTAATTTCTTTTTAATTTCCTCAAATTATTATACTTAAAAAAAATAAATTTCCTAATGTTTTATTCCAACACAACATTAGAGTACAAATACTCTTTCAATTATTACTTACATGTTCCCTTAAAGCAATATCATCGATCCACATAAAATACTTGATCCATATTTCAATCTCGTGAATAACAACATGACACTTATAAATTCTAAAGAAAAAAATAGTGATATCGCTAATCAAAAAATTGATCAACTCATCTATTCCGGTCATACTTAATATCTTGTCCTTCAACTTTTGCAATTGCATTTTAATTTTTTTTATGATGGATCTTAAGTATTCAATTTTCACAACCCTTTTAAAAATCCACACTTCAAAATAATTGAGAAGCAAAGAACCTCTAATATAATTCTAAAAGAGATTTATATGTTTAATAAGTTGGTTGAAAAGTTAAAAAGAAGCACAGAAATAACTCTTTTATTTAATTTGTTCTTTTTTTAACGAAGTATATTTATCTTTCTATTTTTATTTACACGATTTATCTTTCCCCACCATCACAGAAATAACAAATTATATAGTCTTAAAGTAGTAGTTTACACCATCATAGGCAAAATTATCAGAATTTATTCAAACAAAAATGACATTTAATATAATTCATTTATTTTATTGAAAAAAAAGTAGAAATATTTTACTACAATGTCGAGGTACGGTCACTCTTAAATTATTAATTTGAAAAACACATGTTTATAGAGTGCTAAAATCAGAACTCCACGCTTCAATTTATAGTGACCATAATACCACAACTGAAAATAAACCAAGATTACCAACGAAGTTCAATGAGATTCAATAGATACATGAATATTAAATACAAAAAAAAAAAAAAAAAAGGAAAAAAAGGAAAAAACAAAAAGG
>Ga0214544_1002668_pt1 | contig 37381 bp, 17 predicted proteins | sample CNSS3metaG_FD_160074 | JGI IMG/M metagenome (GOLD analysis project Ga0214544, IMG submission 160074) | Root nodule microbial communities from cowpea collected in UCLA plant growth center, Los Angeles, California, USA - CNSS3 | ecosystem: Host-associated > Plants > Roots > Nodule | place: USA...
AATATGATGTATATATATATATATATATATATATATATATATATATATATATATATATATATATATTATCAATTAAATAAGCATGATGTATAAACATTTGAGTTCACGAGAAATAAAATTCTCTAATTGAATAAAATTGTGTGATGTTATTTATATATTTGTCCAACGAAGGCTATATATATATACCTGGAGAGGGTTAAAAAATAATAATAACTCTAATTTCTGAATAGTTTCATTCATAATTTTTTATTTTATTTTAATACTGTTTAAAATACTAGTTTAAATTACAAAATTCTATACTTGTATCTTTCATTTAATAAATTACACTCGTATACTTACAAAAGTTTATTTGATGAAAAATTAACTAAGATGAGTTCGGACATATCGAAGAAAGAGAGATTCCACCTTCACCATCATACTATGGCACCAAATTCAAAAACAAAGAAATAAAGAAAGAACAACCTAAGTTCTGATAACAAGAAGGAATCAATGTAATGGTGGTATATTTAAACCAAAAAAACTGTGAAAATGTTTATTATATGGAAAAATCAATCCTTCAGATAAAAGTGTCACCTATTTTACATACACAGCCTTGTTGTTTTCAAAATCTAAATGTTTAATTAGGGTTTTTGATATATTAACCAGGCCATCAAAATCGAAATGCAGAAAAGGGAAAAGGAAGAAAAATTTCAAGATACAAATTCAAACCAGCTTTCTCATTCCCACAAAGACTAGCTCACAAAGACTAGCTGAAATATAAGTAGAAGAATTGAAGATTATGACCAGACATCACGTGGGAACCCTTCTTCGTTAAAATTGTAATAATTCAAGAGAGAGGGTCACAAGTCATTGGAAACTCCAAGGTTTAAATATCAAAATACACAAAAATATTTAAACGTAATAAGGATACATGTTACATAATGTAAATTTTAACTTTTTGTTTCTTCAAAAAATAAAGCATACATGTTAATTTTAATCACTAACAAATTTTGGGTTGTTTTACTTTCTTTTTTCCATAAGTGCAAGCAAAGCCATATTTGAAGTAAAATGCCAAAACCTCAACATCCAAGAAGCAAAAAGCAAAATGGTTTTCTTCTATGATGAGTTACAAATTTGAAGCTCGAGAATTTTGCATCCAAACTTGTCTGTTCATGTCCCTCTCATTGAAACTGAATCAAACCCCACATTAACAAATTAAAGTAATGGAACTTCCATTTTCAATGCATATCCAAACTCTACCTATTTGAAGCACTCATAACATAATAATATGCACCGTCTAAAATTAAAATTCTTTCCCTCAAAACAGTACAGACATTTCCCTTAGAACAGAACAGGGAGAGAATATGAGAATTAAACATGATTCAAGAGATGAAAGTTTTAATTATCAATTTCATACACTGTAATCACACATGTTAATATTATAACAAAAGGTATTTTTTTCAAGTTTTCGAAAAATAAGCTTAAAATATAACATTTTATCAGTAACACAATTTTTCTGAAAAAAGGCTTCCACAATACTGAAGGATTTTACTATTCACTAAATTACAACAAATAAACATGAAAATATTCACCGAAAAGCTGTGGATATAAAGGTGATTGAATTGATGAAGCACTACAACTTTTTCGATACAGGAAACATGACTTAAAATAGCACGTTCTTTTTTTATGAATTAAAAAGTTAATCACTATATTTACTGAACTTGAAAAGGGTTAACAGTGAAATAACTATGTTTCGTGATGAACACGCTCGCCAATAGTAAAAGTTGATTAATCACATCTTAAATTTTCAACACCTAATCATGATTGGATTATGGTCCCCATATAGGCCAACAAGTATATAACCATTATTTTCAATATGGATATAGAATCAACATTTCAAAGTTCTTCAAAAGAAAAAGAATATATTATAAAAAAACATTATTCTTAACGAGTTTGAGTTTTTTGTATAGGCAGTAGGGGCATGTTGGTACTTATTAAGGTTGCAAAGGCAACAAAGTGTTTGGAAGCCAGTGTGCAAAAAATATAAGGTTGTGGTTTGAGAACACTGTCCTGCAAAAAGCCTATATACTATGGAGGAAGTAGCATTGTAAGGGACAAAACGAGATTGGCATGGGCTGAAAACAGGGAAGCAAGGTCTACTTGTTTGGACAATGCTGATAACTACGATTATGCATGGTCTGTTCAACTCATCACAAACGATAGTAGATTGGAAAAGATACTTTTCCCTATCTTCTGGGGACTCATGACTCTCAGGTACCTACCACCATTTTTTCTTGTGGTCCACTCCATAGATGAAATGTGTTGCATACACAACACAAACATAAAGGAAGTAAATGGAAACATAAAATCAGAAGGGCTTTTGGACAATAGAAGAATGAAACAACTAAACCTAGGGAGAATATTAGGTTAGTTTGCTAGCAATGTAGAGCCAATTCATTAGAGAGTTTCCACATAGAGACTATGCATTTCTCAACTTCCAATTTGATATAATGTGTCAGTTTAATAGGAAAAAAAGTGAGGAAAATAGTAGACAAAAACATACCTTGAGATGATCAATTTTTACAATTAGAGGATCTCACTAAACTGTAGAACAAACAAGGTTTCAGTTCAAAATAAAACATCACCATACTTTAGCTACATATTACATACCTTGAGATGATCACCGGTGACCGATTGGGATAACCTAATCCCTATGGATACTTGAAATTTGTAATTGAAAAGGAGAATAACAAGACATTTTCACTTGCTTTAACTATTGAACCTGAATTAAGATATATCTCTAACATGAAATTTTACTTGCACAAGAATTGTGAAATTTCGTAACAAATTTTAGAGAAATTGAATAATTAAGCAACTTATAATAGGAATAACGAGAACCAAAAACTAACAGTGAGATAATCCTTGGCCGTTTTCACTCCACCATCAATCACACTTAACTCCTGCAAAGGAACAAATCTACCAATTTCACTCATTCAACGAAACAACAGTAATGTGTGGTTAGGATTCAAATGCTGACTTTTTCAAATGTAGAAAGCATATAGAGATGGACAGTGAGGGCGACACAGACTAGGAGACCAAGTGATCTCGACAACGAAGATAACACAATGCGATAGTGATGCTAGTAGACGAAGAGCACATAAACAACACGCGACGGTGACAACGACTTTGCAGGCGACTTCACACGGTGATAGTGACTGTTGGGAAGTGGGAGTGGCAAAGCAATGAAGAACTGTGTTGGAGATGAAAGAACCGTGTTAGGGAAAGGGAATGAACGAAAGAAATGGGAAACATGCTATGCCGGTTACAAGGTCAAAAAGTATAATATCTCTTTTAAAATTATAATATATATATATATATATATATATATATATATATATATATATATATATATATATATATATATATACTTATGTTCCTATGTCTAGATCTATGTTTTATAAAAATTTAAGTATTATATAATAATAACGAATAATTGATTATGTTAGACAAGGATAAATGACATATGTATAAATTCCTCTTTGATTTTATTTTATCAAATTTCAAATATTATATATATATATATATATATATATATATATATAATAAAAAAAAATAGATTGGCATATGTAAGTGAAAGGACATCACACTGAGATGGTATCAAAGTAACCTTTCATGCGAGACATGTCGTTCATCATAAGATGTTTTTTTACAAGTACTAAGTTAACAATTCTAGATAGCAAATAATAGGAGGAACAATGAATTGACTGAAGCATTGCAAGCTACCATAAACATGACTACTCCTTTAATAAGGAACCAAAGACTTGAAGGAACTACCAAGTCACAAGGTTTAGCTTAATTTAGGAGAAATAAACCTCCACAATTTTCCGAAGGAAATGAGCAAGAAAAAGTTGAACTGTGGATTAAGGAAATGAAAAAAAACATTTCAAGTTATGAAATATGTTAACAACCAAAAGGTGAATTAAGTTGTGTTTACGTTGATTAGAGAAATTGAATGTTGGTGGGATAGTACCAAAAGATTACTTGAAGGGGGAGAATAATTACTACTTGTGAATTATTTAGAACAAAGTTTTTAGAAAAATATTTTCCAAATGATATGAGGAGAGCAAAAGAAATAGAGTTTATGTAGTTGGAAAAAGGAAGTATGACATACGAGAATATGCTTTCAAGATTGAAGAATTAGGAAAATACCATACTTTTTTTATCACCTAGAGGAGAGGATGAAGTGTATAAAATTTGAAAATGGACTTAGGCCTGAATTGAGGAAAGCATTAGGGATACCAGAAATTTCTAATTTTCCTACACTTATTCACAAGTGGAGTTTTTGAATATTTTGAATACATTCAAAAGAACAAACCAGTTTTTGACCCTAGACAAATAAGACATAATAAGGAAAAACCTTATAATCACCCCCAATGGAGATCTCAACCTAGCCAATCTTCTTCAAAAAATTCTAGTAGATATGTAAATAGTCATATCAGATTCTTTAAGTGCAGACAAGATGATTATATTAAAGATTCTAATCTTAAATGACCTATCTATTTCAAATGTGGAACACTTGATCATGTACTCTCTGAGTGTAGACAAAAGAAGCCACATTTCAATCCTACTACACCCAAGATAAGACCTACCACAACAGGAAGAGTCTACCCCGTGACTGGAGTTGAAGTTTCTCAAAACCATGATCTAATTCAAGGTATGTTTTTTATTAAAGGTAAAACTTTAAATGTATTGTATTGGGACTAATATTGGTAAAAGTTAATGGTGAGGATCAAATTGAGTCATTTTTAAGAAAATGACGATCAAATTGAGACAACAAAAAAGTTGAGGACCAAACTGAAATTTCTTGACAAATAGAGGAATCAAAAGAGTAATTTAACCAAAATACTAATACATATTTTTCAAGTATGGCTTCAAAATTGTGTTCATAACACAATGAAAGGTTACAAGTGCGTTAGTGATCCCTGTAAGACCCACTAAATTTAAATAATTAAATAAATAATTATTTAATAAATGTGGGTAAGAGAAGACTTTATGACATTAAATACTAACTTTCATGATGTGGCAAAGTACTAGCTCAAGTGGTTGAGAGTACTTTATTATGTGAGAGGACTTGGGTTCAAGTCCTATGTATGCCATTTGTGTAGTATTTAATTTTAATGTTTTAATAATATGCATGTGCGTGTTAAGTAAAAATATAGTAATTGAATTATACTAGTTGGTATGAAACATGATTTGGTTGAGTGGTTGAGCATTGAATTGGTATTGACTTGGCAATGGCATGGTGGTGGGTTCAAGCCTTGGGAAAACCTAAATTAAACTTTTTTTTTTGCTAATGTTGGATTTGGATGGAATGGGAAGGTTAAAGGAAACCCTAACTGATCTAGCAGCCATGGGTGGCTATAAAACAGCCATAAAGGGACCATGAATGACAATTAACCATCAATTAAGTGGAAATTCCGTTTTGCATTATTGACCTAATTTTAAAGCACCGTTTAAAAGGTAAAATTTGAGTATTAGGAAAGGTTTTGGCAAGGTTGAAACTATACCAGAAACAGAGCATGAAAGGAGAGTCTTGGTGAGTGTTGGGTGAGGTTGTGGGTCTGAATTGGTAGAAGAGCAAGAAGGATATTGGCAAACAAGGAGGAAGTAGCAAATTTATCAAATTGAGCAAGGAAATCCATGTTAGGGGAGTTCCTTTTGATTGGTTTATTTGCAATTGTATGTAATCGTGAATTGTCAAGTGTTTGGTATTGCATGTTCTTGTTTTTCATCTGAGTTCAGTCAGGTTTCTGGAATTTTCCAGAAACCGCCTGGCGGTCACGCATGCCCTGCCAGGCGACACAAGCTGCAGACCCAGTTTCTGGGTTTCCTCCATGAACCGCCTGGCGGCAGAGGATGATCCGCCAGGCGACGCGGGCACGATTATGAAACTTTTGGTTGTTTTGGGTATTTTGTGGTATTTGTGATGTTGCCGTGACGATCTTATGCTTGAATGCGAATTTTGATGAGTATAGTTGGTTGTGTAATTATGGTTATGTGGGATGCATGAATTCTATATGAAATTAGAGGTTAGCGTTTATGTTGGGGATTGGGTAGAGTTCAGTTTGATTGATGACTATGATGAATACACTATTTGAGGGAATTAATGTTAATTTGAACGAACCAGGAACTCTGTCATGTATGTGTTTGCAATATTGTGATAGTGTGAATATAGGTATTGTGAGTTGGGGTGATTAGGAACCAGAACTGAACTGGAATCAAACGGGTAAAAGCTCTGTTGGCAAGTACTGCCTGGCGGGTTCTGGGTGGCCGCCAGGCGATACCTCAGGTTCGCTGGTGGTTTGGGTTCTGTGTGTTCTTCGTGTTTTGGGTGTTGTGCCGGGTGAATTAATATGCATGATAGGGCTTAGTGGAAGAGTAATGAGGTGAAGAGAACTCGGGCATTAATAGAGACTGTATTTATTTGAAAGCTGGAATGAGGACATTGTATAGTCACTAGTTAATTGATTTGGGTGGGTTAATTGGTAATGCATGGAGAGTGAAGTAGAATGAGACATTTATGTAAATTTGCTTGTGTGCCAATATTTGAGAAAGATGTTATTGCAGTGTGTAAAAATGCATGTTAGTGTTGTAATTACCTTTGGGTGGTTGAGAGTGATGCCTGTGATTGGTTGTGATCAAATATTTCCATGTTTGTGTAGTCCTTCAGTATATGTAAATACCGTATTGACAACTTTGGGGTATGACACAATGTATAAATTATGGACGAGGGGTTAAGCCTAATGATCCCTGTTTTGGTGAGATTTATATGCATATTTGTAATGTGTTGTGTCGTAATTCCTTGAGTGGTATGTTTTGAGATCCTTTGGGATCTGTTTAAGTGCCTAAAAACTAGTAGCATTGTGCTACTGGTATAGTGCCTGGCAGCGTGAGCGAGCCGACAGGCAGACAGGTTACAAACCAGTTACAGCGCGAGCAGGGCGCCTGGCGGCAGGGATGGTTCTGCCAGGCGAAATGGTGAAACAAAAGGCCTGGGGGGAGGCTGGCGCCTAGCGGCGTGTGATGGGTGCGCCAGGCGGTGACGACAGTGCATGGCGCCTAGCGGCAGGGTGGTGTCCGCCATGCGGTGACGGTGCAGTGATGAGTCTACAGGCGCCTGGCGCCTGGTGGTGTGTGATGCCCGCCAGGCGGTCTGGAGCTCGATTCCGCCTCGCGGCGTGAGATGCGCGCCAGGCGGATTTGGTCCAGGGATGGTGCGTGAGGAAAGTTTTCTACACCGCTTTAAGGGATGTTCATGATACGATGCTTTGGCTGGGGCCCAGTTACGAGTGTATCTTGTATTGGGGTAACACGTGACCACTTGAGGTTGTAGCCTGGTGGTTTAGGAAGTCCAGTGGAGTGCCTCACTGGTATCAAAAACTTGTCAAGAATGGTAGTCTTATTCAATGTCCAATAGTCAAAGCAAAACCTCTAACATTGGGTTTGATAATCCCTGTTCTCAGCATTTCCGCAACTTGTTTCTCAATCTTTGTCTTCAATAAATGTGGATAACAGTAAGACCTAACATTAATAGGGTTTATTCCCGTCTTAATTGGAATTTTATGGTCCATATGCTTGCTTGGTGGTAACCCCTGAGGATTTTATGTGCCTATATATAGAGGTACCAATAACTAATATGGACAATTTTAGTCATATAATGGATTTGATTTCATTAAAGAAAGGATTCTCTTGGTTCTTGGCTTAGGCCTCTGGTTCTTATCAAAGATTAACATCTTTGTGGTGAATCTTCACTTGGCTTATCAATTTGCTAGATTGTGGCGTCCTTCATCTTTGTCTTATTCTGCATTCTTCTTTGATTCATTCGTGTCGTGCCTCTTGAGGATTGAAATACAAAAACGATCATACTCTTTCATGGATAGGATCATATCATCTGGTATCTAGGACAAGGTTCTCGTTTGAATTTCTTCTTCTATCTTAGTTTTTTGTCATATAAAAAAAACCTAAAATTTTTGAATGTTTTTGTGTTCTATGCTTTGTTTTGAAATTTTGTTGTTTCATTATTCTTATTTGTAAGGAGTCAAACCCCTAAGGTTTTTTTTCCAATTTTGTTGTATTTTTAATTTTTCGTATTTTTTTTCTATTATTCATTTAAATTGTGTATTTCTACATTTGATTCGTGGAAATTATTTATTTTTGTGTTTGAGGATTTGCAAGTGCAATTACTTTCATTTACATGAGTCTAGGGGTTTGAAGGATAAATTGTTTATTTTTTGTGTGTTGAACTGCAAAAAAAAAAATTGTGGATCAAGTCAAATGGAAACAAATATATATTGAAAAAAAATAAGGATCGTAAAAAAAGGGTAGTTCAACACAACTTTTTATTGCAATTTTATTTGTGATTTATTGATATTTACTTGCAATCAGTCTTTCTCTTAGAGTCTTCGTGTTGTCTCTTTTAACTCTCTTTGGTAGTCCTATTATTTTCTAATTTTAATTTTCTTGTTTTGTGTTTTTAAAATTCCTTGAAGTTTTGTCAAGAGTTTTGTATTTTCTTTAACCTCTTAAGTCAAGATTTAGATCTCGCAATGTTTTTCACATTGTTTGTTCACTTTTTTCTTAAGCTACTAGAGTTCTTTGCGAAGCCTAAAGGGAATTTGAGTGGTAAAAGGAAAGAGAGTACATTCAAGAAAAAGCCTATAAGTGTGATACACAAGTGGAAAATTGAGTGAAACACTTATAAGAGTGGTAAGTTCCACACAAAAAAATTACTATTACTAACATTTTTTTGTAGAACATGACTTCTTCCCAGAATAGTGATCATTTATCACCTAAGACTGCGACAATTATGGTTGCACTTGATAAGCTCACATTACAAATGAAACAAATGCAACAAAACAATCAACAATAGTTTCAAAGGCTCCAAAAGAGGGGGTGGAGAGAAGAAGAAGAAGAAGAAGAAGAAGAAGAAGAATAAGAAGAATAAGAAGAAGAAGAAGAAGAAGACATGATGATTCATATCATTCTTCTAATAATGATGAAGAGGAGCATGTTTTTAGACCATGGAGAGCCAAAGACGAGAGACATTTAGGAACCACATGCTTAGGAGGGATAATGATGAAAATAAGCATGATTTTAGACCAAGGCGAGGCCAAAGACGAGAGGAGTTTGGGAACTACACACCTCGAAGAGATAAGATGTGGAGGATGATTATAATTCATAAATTTAATGAAGTTAATGACCCAGAAGCCTACCTGGCATAGGAAATGAAGCTTGACCAAATCTTCAGCTCTTACGACTATGAAGATGATGATAAGGTTCTTATGGCTTCCTTTGAGTTTGAAGGCTATGTTATGAATTGGTGGAATCAAATCACCATGGACATAGCTAGAAGGTGATTGCCAATCTCTACATGGGATCAATTAAAGGTAGCTATGAAGGAAAGATTTGTACCTTCTTATTATAAAAAGGAGATCTTCAACAAATTACAAAGACTTACATAAGGAAATATGTGATATCGTTGTCGTGAAGCGATCAAATTACCACTACTTAACTTTAGCAACTTCAGTATTGTGCAAATTAGTAGTTAACAAACTAGTTAGGATTAAGTTAACCCTGAGTCGTCTCTCAATGAATACAAAATTAATTTCAAATATTTGATTCTTATAAAAATGCAATTAAAACTAGTAACTATAAAAATATGGGGTTTTGATATTCAAAGAATAAATGACACACAAGTAAACACAGTAATAGTAAATAGCTCAATTCCACTGCTCTTTCAAAATAGGATTCATCATTGGTTTTCTAAAGATTATTGTTATTGATTTCTTGTTGAAGATTTCAAATTAATCAATGTAACTTCTTAATTAATTTGTTGACGTCTTCACTTTTAACCAAAGTAACTTCTCAATTAAAATCAAGAACTTTGTAAATTAATCCTAGTAAATTTAACCAAAGTAACTTCTCAATTAAACATTATTAGTCTTAATCATGTCTATTCTTTTACCCCTTATATCTAGTAAAAGGTTAATCAATCAAAGTAACTTCTTGATTAATTCTAATCTAAGTTTTTACCTCTAATCAAAGTAATTTCTCAATTATTAGCAAAAACTCATGCAATCATATGAAAGTTTCTAAAATTAATCAAAGTAACTTCTTAATTAAAATTTAAAAACCCTTATACTCATACGATTGTTATGTTTTGTAGATTTAACACTATGCTAACTTGTTATAATGTAAAAATAATTACTTTTACTAGATTAAGAATCAAAAGACATAAATGAAAAATAAATCTCAACAAGAATCAAAAGAACAAATATATTAATTCATCTAACCTTAGAATCCAGTTAAGAAATTACAGTGGAATCAACCCTAAAAGCTTAGCCCTCCATGGGTTGGATAAAATACATGATAATATGATTAAGGAAAGAAAAATAAAAGAAAAGGAAGAACGAGAGATGTAGTGGATAACGATATTTGCCAAAATCAGAGAGTTGCTAAGTGTCCTTCTTCTGCTCCCTTAGGTCTCTTTATATAGGCTTCGATTGGACTTGGGCTTTATATGTTCTGTTGCTGAAATATTTTATCTTTATTTAATTAATTAGCAACTTAATTTCTGTCTAATTTCCAATTTTGCCCCTCTTGTTTAACTATTTTTGCAATATTGACCAGAATTTAACCAGAGTTGACTACTCCATTGACCATTTGACTTGTTTGACCAATTGACTGCCCTATGAGAAGCTAACACGTGGTATAGAGACTCTCTCTCTAGAATTAGGGTTTCCCAAGTGTTGCTTCCATGTTGACAATTGTTGTGATGCTTCCAAGTGAGTGATGCCCTTGTGGTTGCTCGACGAATGGTGGTGGCGCGTTGCTGGCTCACGGTGGTTTCTGAGGTGATGGTGGTTTAAACGCTACCATGGATGCGTGGTTGTTGGCTATTGCAGATCTGCAAGTGCTTTGTCATGGTGATGGTTTGACAATTTGCTGCCAGTGGCTGCCATGGGTGTTGAAATGATGCAGGTTCACGCATATCAATGGTGGATGCAATGGCTGCTATTTCATTGACGGTGGTGGAGCTGGTGCGCGTGCAGATGCAGGTGCGAAAAGTGGTTCTCGCGACTAATGGAGATGTAGATTCTGCTATCCAATCTGTGTTGGTGAAACTGAACGGAGTTGACGGTGGCATCCATTGTTGACATTGCAAGGAAGAAGATGATGCGTGAATGAAGCTCTACATTGGAAGTTCAAATAGATGCCACTTTTGAAGGTCGTGGTGGTTGTTGCGACAATGGTTTTGTTGTTTGCATTTCTGCAATGGTGGAGACAAAGCTGCAGTAGTGGTTTCCGTCTACGTGGCTGACGGTGGACGGCATGGAGGATGGCTGACGACTGTCGGCGTGGTAATGGTGGGAAAGCAGAAAAGTTAGGGTTTCTGTTTGGGAAGGAGATGATGATGTGGCAAGCTCTAATTGGTCAATTTAGTTAGTGGAGGATCATGACATGTGTCATCATGTGGTTGGACAGATTAATTAGTGGAGGATTGTCACATTGCATGATCTGGTTGAGTGGAGTTTAAGTGGTAGGAGGGGTGCAAAATAGGTTTTTTAGGTGGTCCACTTGTAGGAGGAGTGTGTAAAATAAAAATTGGGGTGCATTTAGCTTCTGAACTATTCCTTCCCGGAATTTTCTCATTTTAGACTTATTTTGTAACTTTGAATATTTCAAATCCACACTTTTAATGACTCAAATTAAACTTCAGCTGCATCAACAAATGTTAGAATATCCAATAATATTTTATGCAACTAAAATCAATTTTCACGCCATTTTATCTTATGAATTCAATAAATCCAATAATCACAAATTCTGATTAAATCAATATTTTAAACATTAAAATTCAATTAAATCCCCATATTAAATATTAAATAAGGGCAAAAATTTGAACTCATCAATATGAGTGTTGAAGAATATGTTCAAGAGATGGAGGTCACCTTGATGAAAGCTGAAGTGGAATAAACACCTATGGCTATGATGGCTAGATTCTTGAATTGATTAAATAGGGAGATTCAAGATGTGGTGGAAATGCACCATTATGAGGCTTTAGAGGATCTTATTCACCAAGCCACCAAAGTGGAACAACAACTCAAGAGAAGAAACGCCTACAAGAAGTCATCCTCCTCATGGAGAGATAAGGAGAATTATAAGAAGGAGGAAGTTACTTCTACCATTCCTAAATCTAGGCAGAAGGTGTCTTCAAATGGTAAAGTAACTTCTCAATCTAATAATGATGATTCTTCAGTTCTGGTTCAAAAAAAATGTTTTAAGTGATTGGGTAGAGAACATATAGCAGTTGAATGTCCCAATAGAAGAACTATGATGTTATTGGAAAATGGTGAGTACATTAGTGAGCATTCCGCGGGTGAATCATCCAAATCATCTAGCAGTGATAGGGAGGAAAAAGAGTGTGAAGTACCACCTTTGGAGGAGATCTCTTGATGGTTAGGAGATTGTTGGGTAGTATGAATAAGGATGAAGATGACACCCAAAGAAGAAATATTTTCCATTCTAGATGTATGGTTATGGGAAGGGTGTGTTCACTGATCATTGATGGAGGAAGTTGTACAAATGTAGCAAGTAAACGACTAGTGGAGAAGCTTGGTTTGGTGACATTTATGCACCCTAGTCCTTATACTTAAAAATGGTTGAGTGCGGATGGAGAATTTGTGGTAGATAAGCAGGTGAACATTGCTTTCTCTATAAGTATATATGTCGATGAGGTAGTATGTGATATGATACCTATGGAGGCGAGTCACTTGTTGTTGGGGAGGACTTGGCAATATGATAGAAAGGTAACCCGTGATGGTCTAACCAATAGGTATTCTTTCTTGTTTAAGGGGCAGAAGGTGTCCCTAACACCTTTATCTCCAAGAGAGGTTTGTGAGGATCAAATTAAGATGAAAGTGAGAAAAAAGCAAGAGGGAACAGAAGGAAGAGAAAAAGTTCCAGAAAAAGGCAAGAAAAAGGAAAGTAAAAAAATAAAGAGTGATAAAAGCCTTTTCTTGAGAGAAAAAGAGATAACCAGAGCGTTGATTAAGAAACAACTCTTATATTTGCTTATGCCTAACAATATTTGTCTCTCTTTTAAGCAAGCTTATTTGTCTTTAGGTATGGCGCAACTCCTCAAGAAGTATGGTGATGTCTTTCCTAAAGACATCCATCATGGTTTACCTCCTAAAAGGGGTACTGAGTATAATATAGATCTCATTCAGGGTGCATTCCTTCCTAATAGGCTAACCTATAGGAGTAAACTAGAAGAAACTAAAGAGATACATAAGCAAGTGGAGCAACTTATGGAAAAATGATCGATTCGGGAAAGTTTGAGTCCTTGTGCTATTCTAGTAATTTTGGTACCTATGAAAGATGGATTGTGGAGGATGTGCAATAACTGCAGAGCCATCAACAATATCACTATAAGGTGGGTATTTGACCCAGGAGGACCTTCCAAAATTTGGGTCGAATTCGCTCCAAACAAGGGAGAATGATAAGGAATCTTCAAGTGAGAAAAATTTGAGAACAAATTCTCTTTAAGAAGGAGGATATGATAGAAGACGATCTCCTAAACTTCAATTGGTAGGAATTTGAGGACAAATTCTCTTCAAGAAGGAGGGAATGATAGAGGACTATCCTAAGATTCCATACAATAATAACTTGAAGATGAACCTTTACAATTTAAAGGACCTATGATAAGGGCAAGGAGCAAGAGATTGGAAGATCAAATCTAGTCAAGGCTCCTGATGCTACAAGCAATTGGAAATTCAAATGATATAAAGATTATAGCTTGGAGCACATTTGAAGGATAGTTTTTAGGAAAATTAGTTTATGTTTTTGAACTTTGGGTTTTTTTTTTTAGAAATTAGTTATGTTTCTATGTTTTTGGGCTTTGGGTTGTTGCTTATATATAGAGGTACCAAGAACTAATGTGGACAGTTTTAGTCATATATTGGATTTGATTTCATTAAAGAAAGGATTCTCTTGGTTCTTGGCTTAGGCCTCTGGTTCTTATCAAAGATTAACATCTTTGTGGCGAATCTTCACTTGACTTATCAATTTGCTAGATTGTGGCATCCTTCATCTCTATCTTATTTTGCGTCCTTCTCTGATTTATTCGTGTCGTGTCTCTTGAGGATTCAAATACAGAAACGATCGTACTCTTTCCTGGATAGGATCGTATCAACACCTCCTAACTCAAACAAATAAAATGTTTCTTTCACCACATGATGCTCCAATTCCACGACTACGTTGTGACAACACCCACTAGTTACTTTTTGATATCTCCCAAACAAACATTGTAGGGTGGTGTTTCTTCCACTAGCAGACGCATGTTAGCAATCAAAATGGCTAAAATGAAATTGTGAGTTGCCACACTATCAATTAAGATCAGAACCTTCTTCCCATTTACCCATCCTTTAAGTTTCATTGTCTTGGTTTGAGTCAAACCCCCTGTTAAGAACAAAGATATCTCCATTTGCTTCTGTTTAACTTCCTTATCCATACCGTCTATCTATGTTTCTTCATCTTCCGCCATAATAAAGACATGTAAATTCTTCTATGTGCATCGATGTCCCAGACTGTATGCTCCCCCACATTGAAAACATCTTCCCTCTTCCCTCCTTCATATGTACTCTGGATAGGGAAGATTTCTAACCCCTCTACTCCTATTTCCTCCTATAGGATTTCCTCTATTTTGGAACCAAAAGATGCCTCACCTTCTTTTTTCTTGCATGTAATCCCATTTTGTTTCATCAAGTCTGGGTAGAGACCAAAGGTCTTGAGCGATCGATCCGGTAGAACAACTAAAAAGTTAAAGAAGTATCATTTGTAAAAATAAGAATCCCCTATCACATGATTTCTTCTTCATATAGATATATATAGGATCTATGGAGCAATTACCTAGAAGAAATATGCACGAAAACACATCTCACTACATAAATAGTTAGTCCATCAAACACGATGCCTTCATTTTTGCAGTGATTTCTGGAATTGGTTGTTTACTTATCAAAATTTTGATCGTAGTAGTATGTAAAATCAACTTGAAGTGGCCAAACGTCATAAGTTGGCATTGGTTGGCTATGGTTGGATTGATGGTCTTAAAGGACATATGGAGAAACATCTAAAACTTGGATGAAACCCTTTCATTTCTATCATGCTAAAAAACTTGTAAAAATTGAATGTAAAACATGTAAAGTTTGCCTTTTTGATGGCCTATTTCATTTCTTAATTTTTATTCTTTTGACTTTTGATTAATTTACATATTATAGATGCTTTATAATGTATATTGTTGTGTGTTATATAAAAAAATGACATGTTTAGGTTAAATGAAAATTTATTTATTGATACTAGTTTTATCATGTTAAGAAAAATAATTTTAAACAAAATATATAATTTAATTCTTTATTATAAAACTAGCAAAAAATAATTAATATTTGAAATTTTAAAAAAAATATTCTAAATAATTGGTGACGGTTTTAAATCTTTAAAAAGTGTTAAATGATGATAAAATATAATATATTGTCAGTTTTTAATTATTAGAATATGATAAAAGAGTATATTTTATGACGGTTTTTAACTACTAATATGCTTTTTTTTTGTGATAAAAATGTGGTTAAAAATATTCTTGTCACAACATATGTAATTTTAGCAGTTATTTTAGCCATTTAGAATTGCATCTATGACAATTTTTAACTAATTTTAACCATCTAAATATCATATTGATTTGTAGTGATAATATTTTTATAATATTATAATAATAAAGATAATAATAATTATAGAATAATAATAATTATCTATAGAATAATAATAAAGTGGTCCAGTGGTTAGAAGGAAGAGAATGGAGAAGAATGTTGTGGGTTCATTGCTAATAATTTGATAAATAAGGTTGGTTTGATGTCCTTTAAAAAGGAGGGTAGAAGATGTTTTGGGTTCAAATTTCCATGCACAGTTAACAATTGCCAATAAAAAAATAAAAAATAAAAAAACTCACCTCAACGAAGCATTTGAAAAGCACGGGAAAAAGAAATAAGAAGCAAAATGAAAAAGGTGAGGAAAGCTAGCTAGTCCTTTGTTTTGCTTAATTGATAAAAAAAATGTGTTTGAGTTTGCTTCATTAGTCGGAGAGGTTGTAGGAGATGGTGGTGTGAGTTTTAAAAAGGACGTTTATATTTCATTATGTTAACTTAGGATTTTCTTTGTTTATGTTTTATTATGTTAACTTATATTTTTCTTTGAATTCTTTTTTACTGCAATAATCATGTCTTTTACATGGGAGCAGAAAAATAATTCAGGTTGTGATGTACAACAATGGGTGTGGTCAAGACCGAAACATGGAGTAATCTTAAAGTATTTTGTTTCACATTTGATTTCTATTTTATTTAAAGTTCCGAGTTGTAAGACATTTCTATTTTGAAGATTCAAATAAACTGAAGAAAATTGGGGTGCTACAGGAAAAGAGAACACCATTGTTAGTTTCACACTTAACAATGTTCAAGTGTATATAAAAGTTGCTTGTGGAACAAAAAGCTAAAGAGTAAAAGACTTCCTTTTATTTTGTTTAAGGTGTTTGTTTATCCTAAATTTGATACTTAAGAGGAATAGTCGAAGGTAATAAAAAAATCCAACCAAATCAACAATTTCAATCTCCATAATATGGTTCTAATAAAGCTGATAAATCATTTGTTCATGGAATGAGGTGAAACATATAAGGAGAATAAGAATGGATCCTAGAATATTCACATATTTTTCAAATAGTTATTAGGCCTTGTCTTATGTGTTTGTGGTTATTGTTTGAGTCATTGTTAAGGAGATTTTATTGTTATAGAAGTTTGAAGTTTAAAACTTCCAATCACAATGCTATGTTGATAATGATGCAAATGTTGAAGATATTATGATATTAACTTTTGGTTGTAATTTATAGTTTAAATATATTGTACGTGGTTTTTGTATCATTGATCTTATTAAATGGATAATTCATTTGGAAGAGTTTTAACTTTTTTAAAATGTTAATTTTATTTAATGGATGAAAAAGGTTTTCAATCTATTAAAATGTTCTTAAGTTGGGTTTTCGAACAAAAATATTTTAATGAATTGAAAATTTATTTTAATATTTTAATTTCACTTAAATTGATATTGTTTTAGTATAATAAAATGGTATTTTAATTTATTAAAATTTATTTGTAGAAGTCTTTCACGTAACAAAAATATGAATTCTCACTAATAGAGCTTATAATCATTCATCTAACCAAATTAACCCCTTCTATTCAAAAAAGTTACCTCATTGAATTACTCTAGAATACTAACCCTAAATTTAACGTTTACTACCATATATCGTTGAGCATTCTCTTTTAACTTCTTGAATAAATCTTTTACTCCTCATTTTAGTAATGTTAAAAGAAAATTATCCATCATGAGTGTAATAGTATAAGCCATAATTTTGACAAGAAACTCTTTTATTAGTATTATCAAACATATACAACATCACCTATATTAACCCTTAAAGAAACAATATTAGTCATTCTTACTAAAAGATATACAAGGTATATGTAATAAATGATTTGTATGAACCATTTACTTAACATAAACATTGTTCTTTATAACATAGTTATCAACTAACGTAAATGTTATATTAATAATTTGATTAGCGTAAGTTGTCACTTTTCTAAAGAAAGTTAACCAACTTAATTGAATTTAAAAATTATACCTTAACTATAATTGTTCTATTAATCAATTTGGTATATATATATATATATATATATATATATATATATATATATATATATATATATATAGTCATGACCATTAACTAAAGTCTCTGCATTCTTCTACAGTATTTAATTTCAAGCAATATGATTGATAACAAAATTTAATCAATATATTAACAAATAATTATGTAAAAACACCTAAAATTTTGAAATTAGAAGATCTTTTTCATTCTCATACATTTTGTAAGCATGTTAAAGATTTACAAAGTTTAAAATAATCGACAAGCAACCATCAATCAAATATTTTAATACCGACAAGAAAATCTCAACATCAATCAAAATATGTATGTAGGAAAGAATAAAAATCAAACATAAAAAACAAAAAAAATTACGAACACAAGCAAAAGGCCTATCATATCCTTTAAAACATTTTGGATATTTCTTTTAGCCAAATTTTTCTATAATCCCCGAATTATACAAATGCAAAATAGAACAATTATGTATCAAATTACTTAGGAAAGTCATTCCAATCTGTATTCCAATTATGAGATCAAACAACTTAGCCTTAAATATTTCTATCACTTACTACATGTCACCATAGGCTCTCCATTATTAACATCACATTAAACACAATTAACTATAACAGTTATTTATGCTAATCTTTTACTTAAGCAATTAACCACTCACTTAAACAATTAACAAACACAACAAATCTACCTCTTAATAAAATAACTACTGCCAAAAATATAATTAACTACATGACAGACATAACCATATTAATCATCTTCTGAGACAAAACTAACAACTAAAACTTAACCAACCACCACTCTAAAAAGCTCATCCATTAAATCATCTATCTTTTGACAGACGATATTTGTTACTAACGATGAGTTTATTCATCTGTCTATAATCTACACGAAATCTAGAACTATCATTCGTCTTCTTTACTAGTACTAATAATTATAAATAAATAAAAGTATACAATTCATCACTATCATAACAAAACTTAACTCTAAACAAACACCCACTCACAAACTCTAAAACATGAAGTTACCTTTGAAGTAGAATCCCACCAGACTCATCTTCCTCTTTCGGGCTTATTCCTTCTACTCATCCTCGCTTTTTTTTCTTCCTCACTGTTATTCTTCCACTTACTCTTTTACTCTTCCTTCGTATAATTGTTCTCCACTTTAGCTTTGCATTCCCTCTGACTATCAACTTCTTCACTCTATTTACCTCATTTTCCTTCATAACTGGTCCTTTTTAATTGTTTTTCTCCATGTTTCTCTTTTTAAAACACCAACTTTTCCCTTTTCTTCCTTCTCATTTCATTGTCTTTTAATCACTCATGACTCAACAAATAATAATAGAAAAAAGGGTGGTGCATTTTTATTCATTATCATTTTTATTTGAAAAATGACAACAAAATTATACTGAAACACTTTTTATGATTATACTTGTAGATCATGGACAACTAAGATTTTAGCCAAAAACATAATATTTCTCACTCTGATATCTGGAATTTTCCATATTACAATATAATCACTCACTTTATTTTCTGAATAATATTTTTAATATTCAAGTTTCTCGAATTCACACAACTAAAAAGCTCCCCAATAAATTCATACAGAACATCTACCACATATTGAAGAGAAATACACCGAGATATTCCATAGTTCAAGCTCTAATTGAAAAATAAGCATCTAACATAGCCCCGTGAACAAAACAGGAGAAAAAGAGAATTGAAAAATTAGGTGTAATCCTTAATGTCTGGATAATGTTGAGGGTTGAAGTCATCCATTCTAACAATTAATATATCATAAACAAAACCAGAGAAGGCATTTCTGAAACTCTACACTCAAACAAGAAAAAAAGATAACAACTTTCAATCTCCCTTCTTCCTAAAAGAGCATCCCTCAGTTAATCTTGCCCGTCCACCAGTTGGCTGGCACAACACCGTCTGGCAGTTCCCACATACAACAACAGTCTGGGAGTGACTAAACACAGTCGTTCTGCAGTAAAAATTCCATACCACTCAATCAAAAAAAATACAATCCAACTGACCTAGTTCCCAATTAAAATCAATCAAAAATACACAACCCAACCGACCTAGTACCCAATTAAAATCAATCAAAACTATACAATCCAACTGACCTAATTCCCAATTAAAATCAATATAAAAAATACAATCCAACTGGCCTGGTCCCCAATTAAAATCAATAAAACAGAATACAATTAAACTAACTCAGTTCCCAAATAATTCAATAAAAGCACAGAAACAACTTACATGTTAAAGCAACCCTGACACTTAACATCCTGCACGAGAAGAAAAAGGTCAACAAACACAGTTGGACAAAAACTAAAAATTCATGAGAGTAATACCCAATTCAAGAGGAAGATTAAAAACATAGTTGGAGCATATATGTGACAATACCATGAAGAAAGAATTTGGGGACTGAACAAGACGCTTGAGTTTGTGTTTCCTCTTCTCAATCTCAGCGGGAGGATTTAGTAAATCAATATCATTTTGAAGAACCTATTAAACCCATACAACGAAGGGGTTAAAAAACAACTCAGAAAATCAGCCAACAACACACAACGTGAAAAGGGAAAATGGAAGAATGAACAAATGTTAACATATTCAGATATCTTTCGAACATGTCTTCTCTAACTAATAAACATATGCAAACGAAAGATGAAAACAAAGGCAAAACAAAGTTAGATCTAATGTGTTGAAAAGGTCACTCACCATGTTGGCCAAAGAAATTGGAAGAGCTAAAAACCCTAAAGAAGGAGTGAGTTGCGGCTGCAGAAGAAAAAGGTTTAGAATTAGCATCAAATGTAATTATATAAATTGGGATGTGTGTCCAAAATATTGCTCTCAACGGGCCGGCCCAAAAGTATGATTTATTCCCAAAGAAAAATAAATTATTTCTAAATAAAAGATTAGGAATGAAATAAAACAATTTATATCAAAGCTACTATTTTAAATTAAAATATATAATTTTAATTTAGGAATAATTTTAAAACGACATTAATATTAAAATATTTTAAAAATATGTATTTTTCAGATTTTTTTTCCTATAAATACTATTTCAATAGATATTTTATCATCACTGTAATTTTTTTTATTTATAAAAATGAAATATTTTAACTTTGATTAGAATATTTTTTACAATAACATATACTTTTTATACCATAGCTATTTTTTAAATGAAATGATATTAATATTAATATTTTATTTTACCAAATACTCTGTTGATTACAATTTGATGGGATCTACGTTCTTTTTTCCAAAAAACTTGTTGTATAAACATTAATAGTTTTTTATAAACATTGTAATACATAGGTATAATTATTCGCAACGTACCCAGTTTCGTTCCAATGTGTCTAAATGGTACCCGCTTTTAACTTTGCATCTATTTAGTACCCAAATTAGTTAATTTGCATCAATTTGGTCCATCCCGTTAAATTTTCAAAAACGCCGTTAACGGAACAGTGATCTGGCATTGTGGAACGGATACGTGTCAATCAGGAAATTGTACAGTGGCAATGGTTGGGTAACGTGTCATGTCCTATTTCAATTCATTTTCCCCACCAAAAAAACCCTAATTTCCCACTCCCATGTTCATCTTCTTCTTCGTTGGTCCATTATTGCAGTGACCGTGAAGCTGAGTTGCTGCAGTGGTGAAGTCGCTTGCTCATAGGGAAATGTCGCGTGGTTTTAGTCATCCATTGTCGTCTTGTTCGTGTGGGTCACGTAATCACAGTGTTTCTTCTCCTGGTACTGCATCTGGGTCAGTGAGTGGAACACCACATTGCCATTGCGGGGAGATTGCAGTGTTAAGAGTTGCAAGAACAGCGAAGAATTGTGGGAAACAATTTTGGGGGTGCCCTCACTACAAGGTTTGATTTGCTCCTTCTATTTTTTTTTTGGGCTGAGTTTTGTTGTGGAAAATCATGTTTGCTTTGTTTTTTGTGAATAGCGGAGTGTTGGTGAAGATTTCAAAGCCTGCAACTACTTCAAATGGTGCACAGATGATAATGGGGATGAAAGAGATGCAACCATTACTAGACAGAGTCAAAGAATACGTCAACTGGAGAAAGATTTGATTGATTCTGAGAAGTGGATGATGTACTTGTTTAGGATAATAGGGTTGTTGGGTTTAATTGTGATCCTTCTTCTGTTTGTATTGTTAAAAAAATAGGATGGACCTTCTGTTTGTATTGTTAATTGTGATCCTTCACTGTTTCAATGGTTAAATATGGTTTGTATTTGGCTATGTACTTTGTGTTCGATGAAGTTGTAATGAATGATTATTAAATGAATTGGAAGTGAAATTGTTGGTGATGAAAAGTGTGTTGAAATTGTGGTCATACATTTTTAAAGTTAATCTGCTGTAAATAATTGGATGAATATACATGCTGAACCATAACAGTAAAGATGGATGAAAATACATTCATTACAATAGAACTAAATATTATGTGCTGAGTACATAACCTGGGCATATCAAAATAATATGTCTTTCAAAATAAGCCCAAATATAAACCAACTAGTCAATTACAAATTATAGTTTAAAAAACAAAAAGAAGGTCCAAATTGTTCAAGACAAAACATTAACTTTCTGGATCATGGCTTCCATACTGGGCCCCTTTTAAAAGCCAATTTTGGTCTCTGATTTGTACGTGGAGGTGGTGGCTGAATTGGTTGTTGTGGTCCAGGAGGAGCATGCGTTGGGGGCTGAATTGGAGTCTCATTTGGTGCTTCAGTTGTGGACTGAGTTGGTTCTTGTGTTTCAGGTTGAGCTTCTGTTTGTGGCACAAATGGAGTCTCATTTGGTGGTTCAGCTGTGGACTGGATTGGGTCTTGCGTTCCAGGTCCTTGTGTTGGCTGTGATTGCTGAATTGGTTGTTCTGTTCCAGGTCCTTGTGTTGGCTGTGATTGCTGAATTGGTTGTTCTGTTTCAGGTCCTTGTGTTGGTGGCTGGGATTGCTGACTGGTCCCAGTTGGTGGTTGAGTTTGGGGATTAGTTGGTGGTTGAGTTGGTGGCTCCTTTGGGGCGTGGGGACAACCATTTCTTCTATGACCTATTTGCCTGCATATCCCACACCTTTTTCTAGTCCCACCCTGTCTCAGTTGTGTAGAATCCTTGCGCAATTCCCAACTCTCAAGTCTTCTCTTTTTTTTAGGTCTCCCTGGCAATATCCTCTTTGGTGGGGGCAGAACATCAATATCTGAATTCATCTCCCAAACCTTAGGTCCATTGACTGGATATATCAATGGAATATATGTTTCCTCATATGTTGATGTCAAAAACCAGTGAGGTATATGCTGTTCTATATTGATATTGAGGAACCTCATAGCAGTCAGTGAGTGGCAGCAGGGTATTCCTGTGATTGTCCATTTTCTACATTTACACTCCAATTTGTCTAGGTTCACCACAAACTTGTCACCAATCATGGACACGTGGTTCACCTCGAACAATTTCTCTCCAGCCCAACTACCAAAAGAAAATATAATAATTAAAATCCGAAATTTACACATTAAACAACATCATATTGTATGGAAACATAACTAACCAAGGCATCCAATACTTTGTCTTCTCTAATTCGTTATCCAGTCTGTTTTTGATCTTGGGGCAGATGGAACCTTCAACCTTTTTTATGCTTACTCTATTTTTGGCCCATCTTTTCATAAGATAAATCCTAATATCTTCCATCATCATGATGATTGGCTTACTTCTTGCATTGATGATGGTACTGTTAAATGCCTCGCTCATATTGTTCACTAGTGTGTCACATACCGCCTGTCCTGTGAACCTGGACCTAGACCAAAATCTGTCACACCAAAGCAAAATGAGTACATAAAACTCAATACTGTATGACTCAATACTGTATGACTTAATATTGTTCAATAATACTGTATGACTTGCCTTGGAGGAATGGCAATAAGATGTTTAAAGGCATCTTCATTCAAGTCTTTCATGTCTCTCATTGTGGCCTCCCATGCTTGAGGATGAGTTGCTGCAGCTGCCTTCCATAACAGTCTTTTCAAGTTTTTGCCAGGAAATTTCTTGCGAAAATTTGCATATATGTGCCTTACACAAAATCTTTGTTCAACATTAGGTATTAATTCTTGTAATGCTGGAAGCAGTCCCTGTAAAAATATCAAAATAAATTATGAAATGTTACACAAATTATATATGAAGACAGTAATATAAATGGTTATACAGATGCTTACTTTCTGTTGATCAGACATGAAGGTAATTCCCCTACAGACTTCAACCCCACCAAGATCATCCACCAAGAGCTCTAAAAACCAACTCCACGTTTCTTTATTCTCGACTTCAACAACACAATACGCCAAAGGAACCATTTGGTCATTACCATCTCTTGCCACAGCTGATAGTAATTCCCCACCATATTTTCCTTTTAGGAAACATCCATCTAACCCAATGATAGGCCTACAACTAACAAAGCTGTCCTTGCAAGCCTTTAAACACACATATAGTCTTTTGAAAGTTTTCTGTCCATCGTTATCATCTACACTGACCTTCACAGTAGATCCTGGATTAGACCTTAACAGTTCTTGGGCATAGTCATAAACAATTTTATATTGTTCCCTAAATGACCCTTCCACATTCTTGTATGCCATTTTTTTTGCTCTATGGGCAGTTGCCCTGGAGATTCCAATATTCCATTTTCTTCCAACTCTGTTTTTAATATTTGTAAGTTTAATATCAGGATTATCTCTTATGTTTTTTTTCTAATCTCTGACTTAACCATTTAGATGTTATCATCCTGATATTGAACTCCCTGCTGCAGGTATGTTCATTTATAATTCGCCTTAACTGCCAAGTACTTTGAGCAGCCTTGTATGCACAATAAGCATACCACTTACAAGTTCCTTTTGCTCCAAGACACTTCACACAGATCCTTCGTTTGTCATTTCTAAATATTTTTAATTTCCTTCCATTGTGCACACCATAAGTTCTTATTGCTTCCACAAACTCCTCTTTTTCTGTGAAGTATGTCCCCACCTCCCATTTATAGCCTTCCATACTTTTGGGCATTGAAAAAATACCAAAGTTTCCATAACTATCTCTGTCATCTCCAGAACAGTCACTGTACTCAACACTATTCAAACTTTCAGATGCCCAGTCAGTGTCAGATAACCCTCTATCAGCTGCATGATTACTTTGACCACTAACTCCACCACTAACTCCACCAAAATCGACTGAACCACGACCATCACCGTCCCAAGAATCATCTTCATCTTCATAAGTATGGATACTGACATCCAGTAGATCCTCTTCAACAAAATTGTCCCCTATGGAATCACTACAGCTACTTACATCATCCTTATCTACATCTTCTTCACCTCCATCTTTGTGTTCTTCATTTTGTACACCTCCATCATGTTCAACTTCCACCTGCCCACCAACCTCACCTCCATCTTTGTCTAATTCATTCTCAACACCTCCATCATTTTCAACTTCCACCTGCCCACCAACCTCACCTCCAACTTTTTCTACTTCATTCTGAACACCTCCATCATGTTCAACATCCACCTGCACATGAACCTGACCTCCATGTTCATCAATTATAATTTCTGCAGGTACATGAACCTCACCTCCATGTTCCTCAATTACAACTTCTACAGGCACATCAACCTGACCTCCATCCTCTTCACTTTGAACCTGTACGCCTTCATCAACCTCTCCTCCATCATCCTCATTTTGAACCTGGACACCCTCCCTCACATCATCCTCTTCCACAACAGGATGATATTCTAACAGATTCACTACCTCAGCTTCATCTACTTTGTGAACCACATACAGATGTACTTGACCATTAAGAGTGGCAATATTCACCATATGACATGCCCCTCGGTCATCAGACAACAATTCCAATCTACCCTCCAAAACAGATCCTCCACCCACTGCATACCACATCTCCTTCACATTTGCATAACCCATCTCCTTCAGAATACCCAAAATCTCGAAATAGCTCCATCTATCTGGGTCACATGCCAAAGTACTTAATTGTCCAACATATTGCAGTGACCCATTGCTCTCAAACCTCCCACCATGATGAAAAACAACTTCGAAATGGTCGTCCATACCAACAATAACATATAAATACTACCCTGCGAAATCCCATTTGACCCAAACAAAGCAACACAAATTACAATTTCATACCACTATAAGACCGACAAAACCATTAAAATAGACAAAAGCGAGAAAATAGACAAAAGCATAATGGGGGGACCACTGCTCGTGCCCACAAACACACTTCATGGACCACCACCGTCAACAGAATCATAAAAAAGACAACCACCGTCAAACACATAATAAAAAATTGAAACATCACCGCATAAAACAATTAAATAAACGAAACCCTAAACCCCACCATTCAAAAAACAATTAAATCAATGAAAGGGACCAAATTTACGTGATTCGCGCACCTGGAATCCAAAAAACTTGCCACTTTGATGTCAATTTCAGCTTCAATTTCCTCTGCAACGCTCGATTTCAGCTTCGATTTCAACCTAAGTGCACCACGTCTCCTCTCACTCCAACACACTCTTCTGATTCGTTCCTCTCACGTCCCCTTTTTAATTTTCAATTTCAATTTTCCTAAACACTGTTCCACATCACACACCTGATAGTGCCACGTAATCTTTTTTTTTCCCACTTAATTAGTCAACATGGTCAGACGTTAAGTCATTTAACGGAGTCAACTAAAAGGGACCAAATTGATGCAAATTCACTAATTTGGGTACTAAATAGATGCAAAGTTAAAAGCGGGTACCATTTAGACCCATTGGAACGAAACTGGGTACGTTGCGAATAATTATACCTAATACATAAAAGCATACATCATAATACAGTGAACTTGTAATAGTGTCACAATAATACAAAGAGACATAAAAAATATTAAGTTATGTATAATATGCGTAATAATTTTTAAATTAAATAATATATAGATATATAAAATATTTTTTATTTTTCAAGTAATATATATATATATGGAAAAAAATAATTTATTTATAATGACCATTTAAATAACAAATAAGTGTATATATTTGAATAACTTAATAATATTTACAATATAAAAATATTATAAAAAAATTATAATGAGTGTTTATTTAAAAGCACAAATGATATAAACTTATATATCTAAATAAATATGAAAATGAACGTTTTTTCTTTAAGAAATCGGTTCCTATTAAATACTAATTTCTAAAGGTCATATACTAGTATAACTGTAACTCTCCTATTTGATAGAATTATTTGAGTCAAGAAAAAACTTAAACAATAAGGAATGATAATAAAATTAAATAATATTCGGAAGACGCTTTAAATTTCAAAATGTGGAATTAATACTTAAGATATTTTTTAAATCTTTATCATATAACATACATTATATGTAAAAAGATAATATTATTTATTAATAACTATTTTACAAACAATTGACCGCATAACTAATAATATACCCATATATATTAAGCATTAACAAATTTGGTGAAATAGAACAATTCTAAGGACCTGATTACCATAATCATACAATTAATTATATCATTACAATAATAATTGATAAGAAACATGAGCAAACATATAAACTCCATCAACCAAGAAGATTTATATAACACAAAAATTATATGTTTATGCAATAATTCTTCTCTTCTTCATAACTTTTTATTCCTATTTATGGATTTTTAATTCAAAGTGTTAAATTTTCCTTTACTCATCAATTTCTCTTTATTATGACATCGAGCAGATTATAATTTCTTTATTTTTTATCTCTTTCACAACTTTTTAATTTTGTCAATTGTTCGAAAAAAATTATGAGGTTAATATTCCATATAAAAATAAATAATGTCATTTTTAATAAAAATAATTAGAGTTTCAAAGCTTTATTGTTCTTATTATCCAAGTATATAGTATTTTTATAAAATTGCAAAACCAAAATAATCACGTTATCTCAATTAATAACAAATATTCAACTTTAAAATATAAATATTATCTATACTCAGTACAATATAAATTTTTAATAAAGATTAAATTGAAAATACTTAATTTTATAAAGAATTTAAAATTTAATTAAGTCATTTTTCATTTTTCATGTAGAAACAATAAGTAATGACTAAGCAAAAATAATAATTACGCCACCAATTTAACAACAAAAATAAATAATAACAAATTAATTGAAAAATTAGAAAATTTTAAATATATAATTGAAAGTATCCTAAGTTATGAAAAAAATTAAATAAATATATTATTACTTTTCTTACAACTCACTCAATTAAGTGGTTATTAACAACTATATTGTAATAATACCGTCATCCAGGATGAGTTTCTCATTTTCCAATATGTATCTTTTAAGTAGATAGGTACAATTTCTATATCTAAAGGAAAACGATGATTTGACAAACAAAACATTGACAAAGTGACGCGTCCCATTTTTATGAAATATTTTTTTGTAAAAAGAAAATCTATGTTGTTTACTGATGCAAATAAAACCCAAAATGAAATTACTGAAAAATTTAAATCAACTTTTGAAACTTCTTCCTCTCGTTTTCTTCATGTTCAACTATTCTTCATTTTATTTTCTCGCTTCCCTAATCTTTGTTGATGGTGTTCGTCCACATTTGTTCATAGGAAAACCATAATAAGTCTCTTTCTCTTTTTTGAAATCGTTCCATATTTATGGTTAGTTTCGTTTTTTAAACTTGAATATATTCCTCCACAATTTTTGCCCTGAATTTGAAATACCCATGTGTGATTGTTTTTGTTCTCCTCCCAAATGTTGATTGTGCTTCAATTGTGATCGTTATTGTTTTCAATTTTGTTCTCTTTGGTTTGAAGTTGCGATTCTGTCTCGTTAACCACAGTGGTGTTTGGTTTATTGGGTGGTTTTCGTTCTTGGAGCATTGGTTCACGAGGGTTGAGGTAAAGTCTCTTCCTTTCACAAATTTTGATTTTGAGTTCTTTATTTTCAGTTGTGTTTAGGGTTTTCTTAGGAATCACCTCTTTTTTTGAAATGCTTTGTTGTGGTGTGGTTGGCATTGATCAAAGTATCATTAGATGGGTTTAATATTAATAGAGTTTATCACTTTGTTATGGAGCTTTCACCTATTACCATTGTAGAACGAAATTGAAGCATTTAGGGAAGTCTTTTACGCTTTTGTTTTGTATGACCAAAATATGTGAAGAATTTGTGCTTCATTTGTTTGATGTTTATAATCTTAGACATTGATGAACTTCTATATTTATACATTTTTACAATAGTCACAAATGGTAAACGTATGTGTACAACCTTTTCCAAATGAAATGTGTGATTAGATATGTAGAGAGACTTGTTGGATAAATGTTGCTTTTGAATTGTATTTATAGGAAGTTATATATTATTTTTATGAAAAAAGTTTAACTACATTTGCCACATAAAGTCTTTGTTTGGTGTTTGATATTTTTGCACTGTTTTATGGTAGGTTTATGATTTATTACTAATTTTAGAAGTCATGAAATGAGGTTATAGTTTTATATGACGATGTATTATGTAATTATGGTGGATTATCCAGGTATCTACTCTACAATCATGGCTAGTCCTTGGGTGGTACATAGAAAGGGTTGAATTTTTGTGACATAGTCCTTTTGATTATTCAATCATGAAATATATATGATGGAAGAAGCATCTCTTCATACACATGTGTAAGTAGATAGATTGTTATATTAGAAGCTGTGATTTTTACTTCTTTTTACCATATTGGACTTATTTATGACTTCAACTACTCACTTTGCAGGAAAACTTACAAGAAATCATGGAGCAATACATTTGTTAGTGGATTATGGATGAAGATAATATCCATAGAGACTTTGTACTTAAGCACTTTACTATTTAGAATCACAGGCAATGATGTAAATAGTCTATAGTTTGTGGTTGAGTTTTGTTTTAATGACATCTTTATATTTAGTGCACAATAGGTTTATGTTACAAAGTTGTTGTGTGAAGTACATTATGGAGGGTGAACTTTTGTATGGCTATTACAATTATGTATTGTGCTATAAGAACTTTGTGCAAAAATGTTGACTTCTAAGAAGTACATAAAGTGGATATATAATTATCCATATTTCACAGATTTAATACAAAGTGTCACCCAACCAAATATACATGTTCAATGACTACATCCTTTGTTGTGCAAAACCTTAACTGCGTTTGCCACTTATTTTGACTACATTTGGTACATAGTTCTTCAAAAACCCTTTTTGTTCGTTTTCTTGTCATAGACCATCTTTTTTTTAAAGTCATGGGGATAGCCACACCTGACACCCTTGGTTAAAAGGCATATGTCAACCAAGCTAAGTATATAGTGAAAGAACTTCTCAAAAATTAGTTGATTCAATTTATGTGCATAAATTGTACTTGCGTTTGGCACTTATATACACTACATTTGGTACATACTTTTTCAAATCAATTTTCATTCCCTTTGATTTCACATACCATCTTGATTTAAAGTCACGGGGAAACCCACACTAGATGCCTTTGGTTCAAGTGAACATGCACTTCTCAACCAAACGAACTACATACTAAAAGACTTTGTGAATAATTAAATGATTCCATATGTGTGCAATAACTAAAAATGAGTTTGCCACTTAATTACACCATGTTTGGTACACCAAGTCCATTTAAACTCATGGGGAAACCCACTTTACACAACCTTGGTGGAAGTGCAGATGCACTTCTCAGCCATGCCAAGTATTGCGTGAAAGACCTTGTGAAGAATTAACTGATTCCATTTTTGTTTAAACATTATAACATTGTTTGCCACTTAATTACACCATGTTGAATTCATAATTTTTCAACAGAATTTTTTGTTCCTTTTATTTGGCAGACCATGTCCATTTAAACTCATGGGAAAACCCACACCACACAACCTTGGTGGAAGTGCATATGCACTTCTCAGCCAAGCCACATACAGAGTGAAAATCCTTATCAAGGATTAACTGATTTTATTCATGTGCAAAAACTATAATTGCGTTGGCCACTTAATTACACCATGTTGAACACATAATTTTTCAACATAATCTTTTGTTCCTTTTATTTGGTAGATCATGTCCATTTAAACTCATCGGGAAACCCACACCACACAACCTTGGTGGAAGTGCAGATGCACTTCTCAGCCATGCGAAGTACTCGTCGAAGACCTTATGAAGAATTAACTGATTCTATTCATATGCAAAAACTATAATAGCGTTTACCACTGAATTACACCATGTTGAATACATAATTTTTCAACAAAGTTTTTTCTTCCATTTATTTTGCAGACTATGTATATTTAAACTCATAGGGAAACCCACACCACACAACCTTGGTGGAAGTGCATATGCACTTGTCACCCAATCCAACTACTGAGTGAAAGACCTTTTCAAGAATTAAGTGATTATATTTGTGTCCAAAAACTATAACTATGTGTGACACTTAATTAGATGATTTTTGGTACATAATATTTCAAAAGCATTTTTAGTTCCTTTTATTTGGCACACCATGTCCATTTAAAGTCATGGGGAAACCCACTCTACACACCATTGGTTAAAGTGCACATGCACTTCAAACCTAAGCCAAGTACTGATTAAAAAACCTCGTGAAGAATTAACTAATTCTATTTCTGTGCAAAAAGTATAACTACGTTTGCCACTTATTAGATGATGTTTTGGTACATAGTTTTTGAAAAAAAAAATTAAGTTCCTTTTATTTGGCACACCATGACTTCATACCATGTCATGGAGAAACACTATTGGTTCAAGTGCACATGCACTTCTAACCCAAGCCAAATACTGATTAAAAAACCTTTTGAAGAATTAACTGATTCTATTACCATGCAAAAAGTATAATTGTGTTTGTCACTTAATTAGACGATGTTTGGTACATAGTTTTGCAATAGAATTTTAAGTTCTTTTTATTTGGCACACCATGACTCCATTTAAAGTTGCAGAAAAACTCAATTTACGTTGGTTCAAGTGCACATGCGCTTTTCACCCAAGCCAAGTATCAATTGATAGCCTATTTACTCCAAAAAAAATATCTACAACTTGTTATAATAGCACACAACTGAAGCACAATCAACATTTGAGCGAAGAACAAAAACAATCACAAATGAATATTTCAAATTTAGGACAAAAATTGTGGAAGAATAGATTCAAGTTTAAAAAATGAAACTAACCATAAATAGGGAACAATTTCGCGAAAAAGAAAGAGATTTATGATTTTCCTATGAATAAGTGTGGACGAGCACCATCAACAAAGATTGGAGAAAAAAAAAACAAAATAAAGAACGGTCGAACGTGAAGAAAACGAGAAAAAGAAGTTTCGAAAGTTAATTTGAATTTCTCAAGGGTTTCATTTTGGGTTTCACTTACAATAGCAACATAGGTTTTCTTTCTTGTGAAAAAAAATATTTCATAAAAGTGAGACACGTTGTCAATATTTTGTTTGTCAAAAAATCGTTACCCATAGCTAAAACATCCCGTTCCCTTCCACTCCAGTCCTGTTAAGGATTATAGATTAGTACAAATATTCGGTACTTCCCATAACAACCCCAAGACCACAAAAGCTTAGGAACAGAATAATACTAAACCTTTAAAATAGAAATCAAGCAGATTTAAAATAACGTTATAGAATGCATAACCAGAGTGACATACAGATAGGTACTATATTAAAAACCCTAAAGAAAATAACAAATAAAGGGGCATGACAAGTTTAACAAATGAAACAATCAATTTAAGAGTTAGATGATCAATATGAGCCACTAAATGTTACAAAATTACAATTACAAAATCGGATCCTAACTGAGTACAGTGTGCTTCTCTATCTTACAAAAATTCAGCTAATAGATATGAAACTTCATTTTAGTTTAATGAAGAACCAAGCCGGACAAACCAATTTTGACCCCTAAGAATTTTGAAGGATTTAATGCTATTTAAAAAAATAATGAATTTAGACAATTGTCACAATAAGCAATTGTAGATTTTATTCTTGTCACCAATATCTTCACTGCAAAACCATTCCCAATGTATAGATGCCAACGGTCAGCCATGTCAATAAGATTAATTACCATGCAGTAAATTTTTTCACTCCAAATGCAAACTTTTTTTCATACTCTCATAAACCATGTAGGTGATACTTGCTGAGGGTACAACCTTGAGTAAGTTAGGAAATATTCCTTTGTAGAATCCCCTAATGCCTTCATTTTTATAGGTTTTCCTGAATACATCACCCATTCCCTTATAAGAGCGTTGAGCCTGCATTCTGAAATCGACATGGGTTTCATTTTCTAATTTCCATAGAAAGCAATAAGTGTTGAAGTCACTACATATGTAAGCAACAATTTACATAGAAAGCTACAACACATAACAGCCAAAATTACCTTGTTCTAACCACCTGTAGTGGGTAAACGCACGTTGCTCCAACAGCTCCGGATACAGTCCCACATCCTAATTGCACTAGAGGACCAGGTTCTACAGAATGCCATAAAATCTAATTACAAAAATTGAAGGCAATAACTGATACGGAACATCACAGGTGAATAAGTTTTTTATTTTACCTCCATCACGAATAATATACTGCTTGGACATATCCTTCAAGGTTTCATACGCAGCAAGATCTATACCAGCATAAGGGATAATGCCAAGAAGAGAAGGAATCAATCCCCTGTAAAATGCTCGGGGTCCTTCCTGAAGCCAAATATCTTTTGAAAGGGTTCCAAGACTAGGAATTCGTCTGCTTTCACAAGCATAGGTCTGCAGTCGCGTTTTAACAAGATCCATGGGATATATTACAGTTTGAGCTATAGCACCAGCAATACCACCAGCTAGTAGCCGCCCCTTAGCTCCAATATTAGCCTGTGTCTCTTCCCCTTTGGCCCTTACAATAAAGGTCTTCAACATCTCATAGCTATAAAATCTAATGGCACTCTCAGGGGCAACCTTTAGAACATTTAAGCCATTCCCTCGAAAAAATCCTAACAAACCACCCTCTTTCCATATAGCTTTTATCGCAGGCATTATGTGAGCTCGTGTTGTTTGGACTTGCATTACAACCTTTAGACGATCAAGTGGTGCAGTTGCTGTGCGTGATGTAGCACCTGCTACTCCTCCTGCAATCAGATACCTACTGGCATGAAAGTGCTTACTAATGCCTGCTGGAATAACAGACTGTTCCCCAATATCAACCATACATAACCGCTCCAAATAATGGTAAATGTTCTCCATAGTTGCCTCGTGAGGGTAAAGCAGCAGAAAATCCCTCCATTCTTGAAATGTTATAACACCATTATTATCCTTATCAACATGCTCAACAAAGCGGGCAAGTTCCTCATCATCAATCTTTATCCCTACAATAGAATACTAGCGCAACTTATTGAATGAAATACATCACATCACAGAATTAACAAAATCTTAGTCACACAACAACAGTGCACTAAATAATTACAGACCAGCAATCCAAATTCAACTTTCGCTATCAGATACAGAGGGCTTATATTGTGTTAATTTGTCGGTAAAATAACAAGGAAAAATTTAGTTAGCAATATAAAGTTGAACTTCGATTTATCTTACAGTACTCAGTTATAACTACAGATCAAAAGAACCTAAAATCAGATTAATCAGTTAGTCGATAAGGCTACATGCAAGGGAAAGGTTGTTTTAATGGGTGATTTTCATTTTCCTTTTCCATTCAACTTTCTACAATGCAACCAAAGCCTAGGCGACCAATCCTTGCAGTTAAATTGCATTCATTAGGAAGAGATGTGCCAAAAAGTTCAACAATCTCATCACTACAATAAAAATGTAATAAGAGTTGGGGACTTCTCTGAATTTATACAAATTTCGAAGAAGATGCAAAAGACTAAGTATGAGAGTCTGGTAAAGACTTGTGACTTGAGATGAACATAACTTGGACCACTTTTTTAAACCGTCAAACAACTCAAACCATGGCAATCAAACTTTTCATAAGGAGCACGTAGTATCCGCTATCTGATTTTTATTATTATTTTAATGTCACTATTCTTTTAAGGTAGTTCTTTATTTAAAAAATAACAATTATTAGATTTTTCTTTTTTTTTCAATATAATGAATGTTTCCCCTTCATTAAATACCATACCTTTGTTAAAACTCCACTAATGTACACTATTTTGATCATATATATTACTAATTAAAAAGTAAACTCCAACGCAAGACCCTCGCACTTAGAACTAGATAACATAATTTGTAAGTGATATAATTAATAACAGTCTGATAATGAGTGACCTACAATGAGTCCAACAAATCACTACAATAAACTCTGGTATTATCTTAGTATTTGAGTTTAAGTCCATCTAAAACTCAACCTAGCTCGTAAACTGAAGTGAGAGTAACCTCTACATATTACACAGTTTTTCTTTGTCATGTCAGTGGTGAACATGGATTTCAAAAACAATTTACACAACACAATTCTATGTCAAACTAACCTACAAACAAAATCAAACACAAGACAACCGAAACACTGAAACATCAACAAAATCACGAGTGAGTTTGCAATAAAATGAAACCATGCCTGCTTTTACGAGAGCCTCCCAAAGCTCCTCCGGCAAAATGCAGCCATTGTGCGCTACATCGATGGCCTGGAAAATGCGGTAAATCTCCAACTCCTTGTCGTCCATGTACCTCCTGAACTCTTGGAAATCCACTCTCCCATCATGGTTCGCATCGCAAGCGTTCAACAAATCCCTGGCGTACTTGTACTCCGACGGAATCTGAAGCGCCGACAGACCCGCCTCAATGAGCGCGTAGTCCAAGAACCCGCGATTTTCCCTGTCGAAGAATTCGAAGAGGCCCCGAATCCGCGCCTCACGCGCCTCCTTTGTCTCCTGCGACGCAAGAAGCACGTGATCCAACGTCACAGGTGACGCCTTCTTCATCGCAATTCTGAAGCGAGAAAGAAAGAAAAACACAACAATGAGTGATTTTGAATGTGGAAAATGTAAAGATGGGAATTTGATTTAATAGGGATCGAATGAAGGAGAGAATAAGAGCATGCGTGCGTTTTGCTTTAACCTTGGAAAGGGATTCAATGAAACGTGGAAACGACCGTGGAGGACGTAAACGACGGACAGAGACTTTTCTGGTTTCAGAAATTACGTTTTCATGAGTGATATTGCAACCGGCGGCAATGAGAGGGGTCGCCGGCGATGTTGGCCGATACGTGGAAGAACACGCGCATCGTCATCGCCAAAAGTGCTTATGCTTCTTCGTGAATAGTTATTACACACAAATAAAATAATAATAAATAAGTGAATAGATTTTAGGATGTGATTGCAATGAATCGGACAGGGTGAGAGATGCAGAAAATTTTGGAGTGTGGAAGGTTTCTTTTTATATATTTATTTATTTATATTATTATTATAATAATTATTTTCGATGTTTCCAGATTTTTTTTTTAATTTTATTTAACTTTGCCTTTGGTTTTGGCACGTTTGGTGGTTGCGCGTTGTACACATGGTCGCTGGCGATTTTTTGCAACCTAACAAATAATAACGATCTTTTTCGTTGGCATATTTAAATTTTGGTGTTTTAAACTATTACAAAAATGTTTAAAAATAAACTATCACTCATTTTAATTTCTCATTGTGTCATTGTAATTTTAGAGGCTAAAAGTAAAAAATAAATTACACTGGTTTCTTTTTACTTTTTATTTATTTATTTCCTTATTCCGACCAAAAACTCTTTAATTGTTTTAAAATAATAAATTCACATTTTTTACTTATTTAAAAAACATTAGATCATATACCCGTGCAATAAAGAAAATCAGAATGTCTGTAGTTAACTAAAATACCGATAAATAATTATTTTAAGATTTTCATTTTCAAAGACACATCACTCTTTATTTTCAAGATTAAAATGGGGTTTCCATATGAAAATAAACATATATACTAGAAAAAAAAAATTAATGATTAAGATTTGTTGGTTGTTCCAGTTTCAGTTTGATTTTATTTAAAATATTCAGAGAGATAAACTACATCAAAAAGAGTAGAAGAAGTAAGAGTATTTATGAAAATTGTATTAATTTTGTGTGAAGAAAAAGAGTAACAGAGTGTTGAGCGCGTGTTTTTGTATATGGGATAGAAACGTGAGAGGAAAGAAACATATTTTATTATGCGGTTTTTGTCTGCAGCAGTAATGTTCCACTTTTTATTTACCAGGATAGGAGGGCTAATTATATTTACAAAGCAGCACATGTTGAAAAAGTCAGAATTTGGTGTTCAAAAGCTGAATTCTGAACGTGGTTTTGTCATCTTCCGTCGAAATACTAGTTAAAATTCAGTTTGCGAAATCCAATTCAGAACTGACTTTTTTATTTTTATTATTTAGGGAATTTTATAACAAAATGAGAAAAAAAATCTATATAAGGGTTAACAAAATTAAATTAATTTATAAAATAAATATATTAAATGATATGTCAAATAAATGTATATTGATTTTTATTTTGTTTTAAATTGTGTAAACGATAGAGTAGAAATATATATATATATATATATATATATATATATATATATATATATATATATATATATATATATATAATTTATAATAATT
>Ga0214544_1002669_pt1 | contig 37380 bp, 27 predicted proteins | sample CNSS3metaG_FD_160074 | JGI IMG/M metagenome (GOLD analysis project Ga0214544, IMG submission 160074) | Root nodule microbial communities from cowpea collected in UCLA plant growth center, Los Angeles, California, USA - CNSS3 | ecosystem: Host-associated > Plants > Roots > Nodule | place: USA...
CCTTGAATCCTTACCTAGTTATACAGATGGGGCACCACCATGGACACCCACTACCAAGGGCCATGGGATTACGTCCCGACCACTGAAGCGCAACCTCGGAGGTCTCACCTAGAGACCCCAAGGAATTTACACGCTGACACGGACCAACATTCATAAATCAGCAAATAAGAGAACATTAAATCGTATTTACACTTCCATACCAACCCCTGAGATTAATCCCTCATACGCATCACATTTCGAATCCATACCTCTGATCATCACCACCCCATGAGTCTAGGGCCTCATCTCATATCAATACCATGTTCCTTTAGTTCCAAACCACTCATTCATTTCACATGTCAAGTTCCCACAACATCCATCATTCATCATGTATGAATCATGTCACGCATATATAGCAATCCATTAGGCATATATCCATACATATGTACATGTATCTCATAATGGCAGTCATACCCAAACAATTCCAATCATAAGAGAGCAACACACAACCAAACACCACACTGTCTCGCCCAATCCCTCGCTCAGGCTGAAGGGTCTCGCTCAGGCGAGACATTCTCGCTCAGGCGAGTCCCCTTCGCCTAGACAAGGGCTCGAAAAGAGCATCAGGAAGCAATGCGGGATCTCGCTTAGGCGAGACCCCTCTCGCTTGGGCGAGATGCTCGCTCGCTCAAAAATTTGAGCGGGTCACCTGGGCAACCTCTCGCGCAAACTGGTTTGGGCGAATCCCTGTTTGTCTCGCCTAGGCGAGACTGGCTCGCTTGGGCGAGATTAACAGGTCTCGCCATTGTTTCACCTGCAGCAGCCATGTTTTTCAAACCAATCAAACATACAAAGTATTCTCACGCATCAAATCGAAGGATTAAACCATACAATCAACAACCAACTCAAACACAGACCAAAACGACTGGAAACTAGAAATCCTAACTTACCGTACCTGGAAAAGGGCTAACAGAACTTCGACACGGGACCTCGGAGCACAGCAGCTTGAAAGACGGACTTGCAGAACTGGCGGAACAGCGGGAGACACGATTATTTTCAAGCTTTAATCGGTGGAATACGAATGTAAAGCTTTAGAAAGTAAGTATAGTAGGTTTAGAGTCACTTACGTGGAGTAGAAATCGCTACTTGAGCTCTTGGGACGGACTGGTTCGAGACGGGAACAAACCCTAGCAGAGCTCTAGCGTACCAGTTAGGGAAACGGTTGAAGGTTATGTGAATGCAAGGAAAATGGAGGCATTGGGGTAACTGAAGCAAGTTTTATCAGTTGGGCCAGCTCTAGGCCCAAACACAAGGGGCAACCCTTTACTTTAGAGCAGAAAGTAATAAGCCAAAATTAATTGGCCTTACATCATGCCTGATTCAAACCCCTCTGACGGTGCTTTACCAAAAACACTTCATTGTTGTATAATCAAATTCCTTCGTCTCACCTGCACGAAAAAGCCTCCCATAGTGCTTCAACAAAAATCGTTGATCGTAGCAGAACCAACCCAACGGTGGTTGACAGAAAACCCTTCCTCGATGCAGAATTGATAATGTCCATTTTTACCTCTTTTTGTGTGTTTATTGTCATGAATAAATCAACTCTATCCTAGCTTTTATCTTGTTATATCCTCAAGTTTAGTGTGTTTTCTATTGTTTTGTGTTTTAGTTATTTTATGTTTATTTTTCCTCTAATCTCTCTTTTAAGTGTGTTAAATAAGTTAATGGGAAACATTTGTGGTGGAGGAAAACAAGCAAGAACTCAAGGGAGCATGATTGGACAAGAAAAGATTGATTTGGAAGCAAACAACCGTGTCGGGCGCCACTAGAATCACGCCCAGTGCTTCAAATACATAATGTTGTCAAAATGCCCAAGGCAGAGCGGTGGGAAACTAAGGTTGAGCGCCACAAGGCTTAGTGGTGAAAAGTGGGGCTCAGCGCCAATCAGTTAGCAAAATCGGGCACTGACCGCTGCTGAGTAAAGGCTGAGCGGTGGCGTCACTAACATGTCAAAAAATGGGTTTTTAATCTTGTTTCTCGTAAGGGTTTGGACGATTCCTCATTTTGCACGATAGAGAAACACTTTTGGGTGCTTGGAGAGCCTCTTGGAGGTTGTTAGGGTGTTGGGAAGCTCTCCCACTCCTCCTTGGGTCTTCTCCTCTATTCATGGTGGTTTTTCCCCCTTTTGGGGTTGGACAGGAAGATGGATTATAAATTGGAGGTGTTGATGCGAAAGGGAGGCACAATTAGAGCATGAAGCAGCTGTCAAGAACCTTGGGAGAGGGCTTGCATCTTCTCTTTGGTTTCCATTTCTTCCCTATCTCTTCAATTTTAAAACCTAGGTTCTCCACCATGGAGAGCTAAACCTATTTGTTTAGATTCGATGTAATGAACTTAATTCTTGTGTATTATGTGATGTTAATCCATATGCTTTTCTATTTCTATGTTAGTATTTGATTTCCATGCTTAATGCTTACTTTGGTTTCGCCACCCATGCATGATTTGTGGTTCTTGAGGTGTTGGAAAATGTCTTTTGAACCTAGAACTGAAATTAAATGCCTAATGGAGCTTGTATCTAGGGATAGAACATGATTCATTAGTAATCTTAAGACTCTTGAACTTAATGCATGATTTCACTTGTTGAGGATTTAAGGAATTGGAACTTGATGAGTTATCATAGACTCAAAGTCGTTAGGAATAGGATTTGAGTATTATTGTGAGTTGATTTTGATTTGAAATTGAAATTGAGATGTTTGTGAATGAATGAGAATAAAGTGAATGAATCTAGTCTTCACAATTGTATATAATCTAGGTTAAATTTATGTTGCACACCAACTGTTTGATAAAATACCAAAAAAGAGTTTCTTTGTGTTTTTGTGAGCTTTGTTGTCTATTTGAGTTGTGAATTGTGAGATTTGTCATGTGTTGCACATGTTCATGTGGAAATAATGATATTTATTACCTACTACGTGCGACCGGTGCACTTGCCATTTTTCACCCAACAAGTTTTTGGCGCCATTGTCGGGGACTTGTGTTCCAACACAAAACAATTTGACATTTGTGACTCTTTTAGACTTTGTTTTTTGTTTCTTATGCTTTCCTTTATGCAGTTTTTCTATAGATGTTTATGCTTTCCATTGATTTGGTTTGTGCTGAATGCTTGTCTCGGGGTACGCCTTAGAGCATGATGTAGTTGTTGGGAGGTCCTAGGAATGAGATTTCAGTAGCTGAACTAACCAAATCAACCCAAATAATACAAGTCACCAGGGATGGGATTGTGTGTTTGGCCCTCATAGTTCTGGTTCTTAAGGCAAGTCTTGATGCATTCTTAAGTCAAGGGATTGGTTAAGATGTGTCGAGCTTTGATAGGCACAATAAGAGGAATTTGAGTGTTTTTACCTTAGAGAACATGGAAAGTAGTATTCATCACCTTTTGAGAGTACTGAGTGATCTTACAACAAGAGGGATCTGAGTGAGGTTCCTTGGGAAATCTATTTTAATCATTATGCATATTGGAATTGTTGTTTGATTGGTGTGCTTATGTTTATGTTTTGCATTTTTCTTTTTTTCTTGTTATTTTTATTTTTTCTCCTTTCAATTATCTTCCATTGTTTTTATGTTTTCTTATTTTCAATTCTCAAATATTGGCTTCTAAAATTATTGGGTTAACCTATTTGTTCAAGTATCTTTTGTGCCTCGAGAATGCTAGGTATTGATGATGATGAGGATGAAGACACAAGGAGCAGAGAGATTTGAGCAACAAGTGTACCCGCCCAAAAAGAGTTTGCTTTCTTTCCTTTTATATTTTCATTTCCTACTTTCAATAATCAAAAGTGTGACTTGGTTGGTCTGAAAAATATGAATGCATTGGTTTCATGACTTTGAGTGAGTTTTGCACGACTTTGAGGAGAACCATTTGTGTTTGCTCATAAATTGATTTTGGATGATATTGAAAGTGTGTTGTGACCTTGTGAAAATCAATGCTTGTGGTTTAACTCATGTTTGTATGTTGAGAATGTTGTTATTGTTTTTACTACGATTAATGATTGTGGCAGTTTGTATGACAACCTTAGGACTAAACCGGGTGAGATTTTGAGCCTGGAAGTTCTTATCTATTGAGAGTTATCTCTTTCTATGCACAATTAACTTTGCTTGATTCTCATTGCTAGTTTTATTTCAATTGCATGTCTACATCTAAACAAGGCATTTTCCCTTTCTTTCCTTTCATCATATTTTGACCTTAAAGATAAACCTTGTTTTTCAAAAATACAACCCTTGTGCAACCCTTTGAGCATTTTAAATAAACTTTCTTTCACCTTTGAACCCTTGAGTTTTTTTTGAAAATGATTGACCACCTCACCTTTAGTAGGAGAGTAAATTTATGGCCATTAGTGTGATTCAAGTGTGGGGAAGCTATCAAAAGACGGGAAGCATGAGAAACAAAATGGAGTTGGTTGGGGTTGATGTGATACATTCTTGTAAATAGGTCATCTTTAAAAGAAAAAGAAAAAGAAAAAGAATGAAAAAGAGAAAAAGAGAAAAAAAAAGAATAATGTGGCTAAAATATGGTGATTCGTTGTGTTCTAGTTTAAATAGAAGAGCGGTGAAAAGTGGGGCTGAGTGCCAATCAGTTCAAAAAATCTGACGTTGAGCGCTGCTGAGACAAGGCTGAGCGGTAGTGTCGCTAACATGTCAAAAAATGGACTTTTAATCTTGTTTTTTACGAGGGTTTGGACCATTCCTCATTTTGCATGATAAAGAAACACTTTTGGGTGCTTGGAGAGACTCTTGGAGGTTGCTAGGGGTGTTAAAACGTTCTCCCACTCCTCCTTAGGTCTTCTCCTCTATTGATGGTGGTTTTTCCCCCTTTTGGGGTTGGACAGGAAGATGGGTTATGAATTGGTGGTGTTGATGCGAAGGGGAGACATAATTGGAGTATGGTGCAGTTGCTAAGAACCTTGGGAGAGGGCTTGCATATTCTCTTTGGTTTCCATTTCTTCCTTATCTCCTCAGTTTGTAAAACATAGGTTCTCCACCATGGAGAGCTAAACTTATTTGTTGAGATTAGATGTAATGAACTGAATTCTTATGTATTGTGTGATGTTAATCCATATGCTTTTCCATTTCTATGTTGGTATTTGATTTCCATGCTTAATGCTTACTTTGGTTTGGCCACCCATGCATGATTTGTGGTTCTTGAGGTGTTGGAAAATGTCTTTTGAACCTAGAACTGAAATTGAATGCCTAATGAAGCTTGTATATAGGGTTAGAACATGATTCATTAGTAATCTTAAGACTCTTGAACTTAATGCATGATTTCACTTGTTGAGGATTTAAGGAATTAGAACTTGATTAGTTATCATAGACTCAAAGTCACTAGGAATAGGATTTGAGTATTCTTGTGAGTTGATTTTGATTTAAAATTGGAATTGAGATGTTTGTGAATGCATGGGAATAAAGTGAATGAAATCTAGTCTTGACAATTGTATATAATCTAGGTTAAATTTATGTTGCACACCAACTGTTTGATAAAATACCAAAAAAGAGTTTCTTTGTGTTTTTGTAAGCTTTGTTGTCTATTTGAGTTGTGAATTGTGAGAGTTGTCATGTGTTGCACAAGTCCCTGTGGAGAGAACAATATTTATTACTTGCTAAGTGCCACCGATGCACTTGTCCTTTTTCAACTAACAAGAACGTTCTTCCGTTCGTTGTCTTCCATTATACTCATTTGATTTTGAAATTGATTTCACCATCGCAACAATTGGACGTTTATTTTCAATAAATCAATGCGTAATTGGGTTTATGCAGGGTGTGGGCTGCACATAAATCACTAGAATTTGTTTAGTGTCACCAGATTGTGGCATGCACATAATCTTCAAAAATAAATTATTCAAAAAAGGATGGAGGTTTGAATGGCTAACAATGAAAACTTAAGTATCAAACGCCGTTATTGCATTTGCACAACATGTTTCCCACTTAGGTGTGGGCAGGTGATGTGCATTTGGTGAAACAAAGACTGCATGATTAAATGACAAACAATGACTACCTACATGGCAAACATAGTAAGTGGTTTTGAACTACACGTTTCCATGGAGAGGTGGCAACATGATTTGCATCTCAATTTAAACAACCTTTCTTATAAAAAAAATCACTGCAATTTGTTTGGGGTCACCAAGATTTGGAGAGCACATAAAGTTCCAAAATAAATTCCTAAAACTAAGGTTGCGGGATTAAATGGCAAATAGTGACGACTTGAATGCCAAACACAGTAACTGGTTTTGAACAACATGTTTCCATGGAGAGGTGACCACATGATTTAGGATTCCATTTTAGCAACCTTTCTTATTAAAAAATCATTGCAATTTGTTAGGTGTCACCAAGATCTGGCAAACACATAAAGTTTCAAAATAAATTGTTGAAACTAAGGTTGCAGAATTAAATGGCAAATCAATAACTACTTAAATAGCCAATGCAGTAAGTGATTTTGCACAACATGTTTCCATGGAGAGGTGGACACATGATTTAGGACTCCATTTGAGCAACCTTTCTTATTAAAAAAATCACTGCAATTTGTTTAGTGTCACCAGAATATGATCAACACATAAAGTTTCTAAATAAATTTCCGAAACAAAGGTTGTAAGTTTAAATGTCAAACTGTGACTACTTAAATGACAAACTCAGTACGTAATTTTTCACAACATGTTTCCATGGATAGGTACCCAGTTAAATTGGAATGCAATTTCACCAGGGGTACATGCCGAACTTTCCTATCCAAAAATGATTGGTAATTTGTGTCCCGAGTTTGTCCTGCACATATTTTACGAAAATAATTTGAAATAAATTTTGGAGATGTTAGTGGTAAACATTGACAACTTAAATGGCAAATGCAGAAAATGTTTTTGGACACATACAGTTGTATACATTTGTGACACATCAAACCTGATAAATGACACTAATTTGGTTAACACAAAGGTAATTGTCTTATACATAGAGTTCTTCAACATAATAATGTAGCAAAAAGTATAACTGATGTCTCATAACAAGGTTTTGCGATGTCTTAGTAATATAAAAAGATCAACTATTTTCTCTCCAGAAATTTCAAAAAAAAAAAAAAACAAGTACACACATCTATTTACAAAACTTCCGTCTTTGATATGTGGCAAATGAAGTTCGAATTGTTGCACTCTTGAAACGTAACCATGGTTGATGCTTCATTCGAGCATACATATTGCTTTCTTCACAATCATTTCTGTCTTCATTATCAAATCTGTTGCTTTTTCAACTTCCTCATCATCATCCATATCTTTACCAAAAACGGAAAAACTGGGTTTAGCACTGCAACAACCATTGTCATTCGTAACATTATCGGCAATTATGTCATCAACATAGTCACGAATTTCATGGGAAGGCCCTCCATATCCCTCATTAAATTCACCCTTACTTTCATGAATATCTCTTTTCAATTCCTTCAATTGAGCTTAAAGTCGTTAATGACCTGTTCTTGTTGATCAACCGCAAGTTTTAAGTCATCCTTGTTTGTCACGTCTGCCTTCTCAGCAAAACCACAACTAAAGGCTTCAAAAGCTTCTCTAACAATTACATAACCAAACTCTTCTGGTGAGGCAACTACACAAAAAACAACTTGCATATAATTTCAAAATCAACTTAAAAATCAGTGCATGTAATGAAAAAACCATATAACAACTATCAAAACAAAGGAACTAAATTCAAAATTACCAAATTCTTATTAAAACTTCAACTTATGACAAAATCACCCACTTTCACATTCATGCAATGCAAAACACGTGGAAATTTGGTTGACAAATATCGACCCTTTTGGGACCACATAAGCATATGATCATAAGCCCATAACGACAAAACATATCACTGAAGATGATTTGTCAATCATCAACAGATATTACAACATCATTCAAGTAAAGTAAATACTAAATAAAAAATTCATACCTGCAACAAATATACACATCCATCTACGTGAAAGAAATACGACATATGCTCCCAACCAAGTATTCATACACAACGACACCCTAATTCAAATTTCCAAGACCTTCAATATTATCTACAAGCTTAAAAATAATTGAGAAAACCCTCCCACTATGATTTGGCAATAACAATTCACATATGCCCAATAATATATAAACCCTACAAAAGTTAGGTACAAAAATTTCCTTCCTATTTCGCAATAGGAAGTCAAACAATGTGCTTAAGTCGACGTTGTTAGTTTTAAACATTTTCTTACAATTACTCTCGACTTCAATTTCTTTTAAATTGAGTTTTGGACCAACCACCCTAAGCCCAAAACCTAGACAAACATCCAATAAAGTAAATCCAACTGATTGGGATCTTATTTGAAAACATCCACTCTTTTCATCCACTTAGAACATAATTTACTAAGAAGGTTTCTAGACAATTTCGTAGACTCCTTAAACAGTGTAAACCATCCAAAACAAGTCTCTTGAATAAATAACTTCTCCTCTACTGTTAACTAGTTATTAATAGATCCAACATATTTTGTTCCACAAGAATACCTCAAATGTATCTGCAAAGAAAATTAAACAACTACACTAATAAGACTTATTAAAATGTCATACACAAATCAAATATATGATAACGTTTTTCAAACCTTATTTTCAATGGAGCTATTACCTTCTTCCATATCCATACTTAGTAGAGATATCAAGAAATAGTCACCAAGGACCTAAAAACTAAAAATGACCACACAAAAAAACGTTCATAAAAACCAAAAAAGCACATCACCAAAACGGATAAAACACATAACACCACATGATCAAATAAATTAATCAAACTATGAGATGGACCAACTTATAAAACAATGACCAAAGTATTAAACACCAAATTGTAACTGTTAATGTGGCAAACGCAATGCAACTTTTATCATTCAAATAATATAAAGCTTCCTACTAATACAATTCATTCAATAACATTTATCCAACAAGTATGTCTACATCCACATACATTTAATATATTTGACCATTGCAAAAATGTGTAAGGATAACCCATCCAATCATACTTTCATCAATAACCACAACAAAACAAAGCATTTCAAAACAAATAGGGGATTTATAACATCCCGACCGGACATTACGGATTTAAATAAGAAAATAAAGAATTAATAAATAAACCTCATTTATTATAATGTCATTTCCCAAAAAACATGGAAAATTTAAAACTTTATTCCCATTATCATATAATAAACTTTATAACCATAAGTCCATGCTCATAAAATATCCATGTCTGATAAAGTTTACAATTTAGTCAAAACATAGTAAAATCATCAAAACTCTAATAATCACGGTCTATCCCCGCTTCGTCTTTAGGCCTCACCAGATCCACCTGCAACATCATCTGCTCCTGGTACCATGTACACAATCATCACCAAACACAAGCAGATAGGGTGAGCTAACAATTTGAACAATCATATATACAAACATAAATATATGACAATCACACCAAAGGAATTCATCCTCTACTCCCATCCCATATGACCAGTACCATGTGAATCATATTCTACGTCGGAGGGTTTTGAATAAGGCGCGAGAAAGGGTTTTCCTTTTCGTTAATGGTGCTTTTATCTTCTCAATTCAATACATTGTTTGATTTACTTTTCCAATCACACATGGATTATTTTTTTGAATAAAACATTAAATTAATAAAAGACACCTCAGTTTGTCAAATCTTTGTCAATTTTTCTTTGTCAACAAACACTACAAAAAAATTCATTAAATACGGCGGTTATTTGGGGTATAAAATGGCGGTTTTGACTGCCATATTTTGTGCGTATGGCGGATACGGGTACCGCCATATATCCTGCCGCCACAATGAATAATATGGCGGTCTTGGACGAAATGCCGGAACACCCGCCATTAAATGCATTGCGCAAATAATGACAGTTCGAATCGCCGTATTTTATGCGCAAATAATGGCAGTGAAAACCGTCTTAATTTGTTTATTTTTAAAGAATTATCATGCGAAATATAACACCTAGAAATGCCATTATTATATGTTTTGCATAAAATTAATAAAATCATAGAGAACATCTTGATCATTAATACTTTTATTCATAAATCTTATTTCATATTAAAAAAGTTGATATCATGAAACACCATCCAAAAGTTTTCACATTGAAAACAAAAGCCAAAAAAAAATCCAAAACATTATTATAATACATTTTGCTAAATTTCTAGAGCTATGTTCCTATAGCTATATTCCTAACTTGTATTTTCTGCCTCACATGATCTTCTTATACCAATAGGTGATGGAGCACCACTTCCAACATCGGGTACCTAGAATAAAAAAAACTTATAATTTATTCAAATTCACATGTGTATTATAATAAACTTATGTAATTTGTTAAATAAACTATTAATTTTTACCTCATTAACCGAAGTATGTACCAAATCAGCAGTCGTAGCAGCAAAATGGTCAGGAACGTCATCTCTAGAAGCAATGTAGGCAACCAATGTTTGCATTTGGTTTTTGAGAGTTGTGAGCTCATTTTCCATCTTTAGGAACTTCTCATTCGTATTTGTTGATGTTGCACTACATGAAGCAAAATTCACACCATTTAACCTTGTAGTGAATTGCTTAAATGCAAGAGTGGGACAAGCTCCATGTGACAATCCTCTAACCCGACCTGGATGCTCCTTACCAAATATGAGACCAATTGGATCATTTGGAGATATATCTGATGCAATATCTGGGTTATTCAACATTAGCTCATCTATTTTTTCCTGCATTAAATTGGAAGTGCAAAAGATCGCCAAACAAACAAATTATGACAACTTAAAATGGTAAACCAGTACACCAACAATTAGTTCAGACTCAAATAAGAAAATTGAAAGTGATCATATAAGTTGAAGTACTTGGTCAAGAGAAAGGTGTCCAGACTCAAATAAGCAAACCAACAATTAATGCTCACAAACGAAATTGCTTGAAGAACTCACAAAATCGTTATATATGTTATTATCATCTCAAACCACTTGGGTAATACATGTAGAAGATACTTTGATATTTAAGTTAGTAGGTGTCCAAATATAGAAATATTAAATGCAATAATCAATATAAACAATTATCTTAAACCTCTTATTTATATAATTTTGTGATGAGTTTTTACTTATCACCCAGCTAATTATGACTCAAGCCTTAATACCATCATTTAGTTGTTATCTAACTTACGTTAAGTTGCTTTTAAATTTATTAATTACACCGGATGTCTTCTGACCGGTCTTATTCGACGTCAACGATCGTCATGAACGATCGACCTCTAATTTGATCCGTTGTTCTTGAACGTATGATCGATGGGTCTGTATTATAAATCACGAGTATACATGTGAACGGTTAGTTTTTTAGGAAGATTACACAGGGATACAGAGGAATAATGTATAGATTATAAGAGGAGGGCATATGGAAAGTAACTAGACCACGATCGGTATAAATGAAAAGTAAAACATGAGTATATATGTAAATGGATATACATATATGCAATCTTATTTTCATATGAGATTGGCATAAGACAAAATTCAAAGAATTAAAGAAGACACTACTTAAACAAATCAAAACAGAGATAAAGGCACAACATCCATAACAGGAATTAAGTAAAAAACCCGTTAACTAAGTAGATTCACTTTATAAGTCCAACATTTTCCTTTAAATAAGTTTATTATATATTTGGAGCACAAAAGTCGAATAACAACTGCCATTAACCGACAACATAAAACATTAAGCCCACCAAACATTTCCTAAAAACAACAACCAAACCTTAAAATAGCAAAGAAAACAGAGTTTGCAGTCATCCACACTGTTCATGGAGAGAAGGGGGTGAACCGTGGAACAGGCTTGCACGTAAGCGGCTTCGCCAAAAACACCGTCACCCTTCCCTCCTCCGTCATGTCAATGTCGTGACTCTTCCCATCATTCACCACCCAATCGAAGCACTGGATCAAACTAGCGAGTGTGGCTTGCATGACGAGTAACGCAAGCGAGGCTCCGGGGCAGCTTCTTCTTCCGCTTCCGAAGGGCAGAAGCTGGTAGTACTGTCCCCTCACGTCGATTTTGCCTTTTCCAACCTCATCGGAGACCAAGAACCTCTCTGGGTTGTACTCCAGCGCGTTGTCCCAGTACTTGGGGTCTCTGCCGATGGCCCACGTGCTGATCATGATGGTGGAGTGCGCAGGGATGTCGTAGCCGTCAACCTGGCACGTGCGCATGGCTTCTCGCGCGAAGATTGGTGTCGGAGGGTGCATTCTCAGAGTCTCCTTCACCACCGCTTGCAGATAAGGGAGGTTGGGAATGTCTGACTCCTTCACCAGCCTCTCCTTTCCCACCACACACTCTATCTCCTCTCTCGCCTTCTTCAACACCGCCGGGTTTCGCACCAGCTCCGCCAGGGACCATTCCAGAACACTAGCGGGTCCGTTTGTGCCGGCGATGAACATGTCCTGTGATATTGCAACCTCTGTGATATTGCTTGCTATGCATATCTCAATTTAACTTTTATATATTATTTTTAGATTCCTTTAGTTCTTAAATAGATTACTTTTGTTTGAACATGTTTGTCACCACTATGATATCCGTGGCAGATTCCAAGGACAACAAATGCATATAAATAAAGCGAGACAAGGACCGAAGTTGGTAGAAAATGGAAACAAAAAAGAAAACGGAAACATATAGATATATACGTACGAGAGCAAAGGCTTTGGCACTTTCCCTTGTGAGTTTATTGTCAGCACCATCAGCTTCAATGAGGTTCAAGAGAATGTCGAAGAGATCCTTCTTCCTATCACTGTCAGCACCGGCTTTGGCCCTCGCCTCTTCGTGCTCCTTCAGCACCTTCTCCATCATCGCATCAACCTTGCGGTGCGTTTCCATGTTTTTCTTCCCATACCCCTGAAGATCAAAAGGCTTCGCGAGCCTCAAAATGTCTCCCAAGTTGAACGCCCCCAGCAACTCCGCCACCTCCCTCACCACCTTCCTCAACTGCGCCACAAAATCATTCGCACCGCTACTCTTCTTCCCCATGATCATCCTCGTGATAATGTTGTTCGTGTGCGCTATCAGCTCTTGCCTCATCACCACCTCCTTCCCCGTCGCCGAAATCTCCAACATCCGCTTCAAAAACGCTTCCACCTCGCTCTCGCGAATGCCGACAAAGTGCTCCAGAGTCTTCCCGCTCAGAAGCTCCGTCATGCAGAGCTTCTTCAGGAAGCGCCAGTACGTCCCGTACGGAATGAAAAAGTAGTCGGCGGCGCCGTACGTTAAACTCTCGCTCGCAATCATTAAGGGGCGGTTGCAGAACGCCTCTTCGGAGGTTTTAAGGATCTCTTTGGCTGTCTCCGCAGACGACGCTACAACGATGTTTTTGTAGCCGATCCTGATATGGATCAAGGGACCATAGCGTAGGGAGAGTTTGTAGAGTGCTTGGTGAAGCACCGAACGGAGATACGGCGCGTGCCCTAGTAAGGGTATTGAGATGGGAGGGCCAGGTGGGAGTTTCATGTTCTGTGATTTTTTGAAGATTGAACGAATAAAAATGGTGGAAATGAGCCACAGGAAGAACAGAACAAGGTAACCTTGTATGTCTATCATGGCTGTGTGGTGTTTAGTTTGTAGGGAAAATCACAGTGTTTGAGGTTAACTATCTACTATTCACACAACTCAACCTTTGCTTTTATAGAGATGCTGCCGCATGAGCAACATCAAAGGTGGTATCGGTGAGAGATATGGTATCAATCAAAAGGAAAATTATGTTTTGACAAGAAATTTTTTGACAAAGTTGACAAAGTTACTATAAATGGAATTAAAATAGATTTTTATTTTACTTTTTAACCAAAATAAAATAATAAAATAATACTTTTTTACTTAAAATGGTAATTTGTCAAAAGTTTGTTAAAAAAAACTTTGTTAAAATTAAAAATACATATAAGAGCAAAGCATATCTTTCCAACCTAAAATTAAAAAAAAAAATGATTCATGGAAAAATTTTGATTTTATCTACATTTATTACACTTTTTACTTATTTATTTCCTTTCTAGAATTAAATATATTTATAATCCTAAATTTTAATGTTAAATTAAAATTTGTATTTGTTTTGAGATTTGATACATTTTACTCACAAAGTGAATGAAAATATTTTTTTTATCTAAGAACGATATTTTAACTATTAAATTTTGACAACTTTCTCTAAAAACGATATTTTAACTATTAAATTTTGACAATTTTCTCTTACAACATGAGATATTATCTTCTAAGTGATTTTGGAATATTGAGAATAAGAAAAACGAAAAATGAAAAATCACTTGAAAAATGACACATAAGATTGTAAAAGAAAGTTGTAAAAATTTAGTAGTCAAAAATTTATTTTCCTTTTTTAACTAAACATGTTTACCTTTTTATATGTTAAACATAATTAACAACTCAAAAGTCACTCTCATATATCTTTTGACACACCAAATATTTTAAACTAGTTTGATTAAGAAAATAATATTTATTTATTTTTAAATATAAATTAAGATGTAACTTTCAAAATTTTACGTGAAAGTTTAAACACTTAAAATATGTAGTTAACCCTCTTTCTATGTGTCTTCTTATCGAATCACATAACCTATAAATCTACCATTTTTATTCAATAATACACCTTTTTAGTGTACACAATCATATTTTAAAATATAAATACATTCATTTCACTGTCCATTTAATAATATTATAATATATATTAAATTGTTAACAAATATTTTCTTCTTTTTCTAAAAGAAATCCTCTTTAATTTGCAAATAATTATACTATTACAGCTATCAATATGATAGAAAAATATTCTCCGTGATGTTACAGCCATCACGATAACATGATTATAGAGAAGATGACTGTTATATAAACATCCAACTTTTCACTCAACCTCCTTCCAACCCAATAAAATATTATTTCTATTTTAAAATATAAAAAAAATTATAATAAATTAACTAAAAAAAGTATAAATATGATTTATTTTTTAATAAATGTTGGAAAGGGGTTAAGGATGGGAGAGGTATTAATACAAAATTTTCCTTTAGAGAAATATAATAAATTATATTAGATAAGTGTAATGTATATATAAATTCGTGTTTACGTACGAGTTGGTGTTTAATGTGTATAGAAAATTCATCTGATCACTTAATGAATAGATTTGTGTAATGTATATTAATAAACTCATATAATTTGTGTATGGAAAGATTTGTCTAATATATATTGTTAAATTCATATAATCAATATATGATTAATTTGTTTTATGTGTATTTCTAAACTCATCTAATCAATACATCAACATACTCATCTAATGTGTTCCTTGATTTGTCTAATAATTTTTCTTATATTCATCTAATCAACGTATGAATGACTTATCTAATATTTTTTTTGTTATATTCGTCTAATCAACGTATGGATAGTCTCGTCTAATGTGTCTTGTTAGACTCATGTAATTTCCATGTTATGTCTAAGTGTATGAAAAGATTTGTTTGATATGTATTGTTAGACTCATCTAATCAATACAGTGACAAACTCGTCTAATATGTATTGCTAGAGTTGTCTAATCAATATATTGATACACTCTTATAACGTGTATTGTTAAACTTGTCTATTCAGTATATATTTAGACTCATATAATCAATGAGTGGACAAACTCGTCTAACATATATAATATAGTCATCTTATTTGTGCATAGATAAACTTATATTGTTAGACTTGTTTAATCGATGAATAGTCATCTAATGTTTTTTTTTCTGTATGTCTAATGTGTTACTAAACTTTTCTAATCAATGAACATCTAATACATATTTATAGACTCATTAGTATATAAATACATCTAATTTTCCACTCAACATCCTTCCAACATCTTTAAAATATTATTTTTATTTTAAAATATAAAAGAATTTATAATAAATGAACTAAAAAGTGTGTAAATGTTATTTTTTATTAAATGTTGGAAAGGGGTAAAGCATGGGAGAGGTATTCTAATATAAAATTTTCCTTTCAGAGAAATGCCTTGAATTTGAGAGACATGCCTGCGCAGGCGAATAAATTATGTGTTTTGCGATCCACGGGGTCTTATTATTTTTTCTATATAAAAATGGTTGCGTGTTCCACGTCCTGCATATTATATTCGCTATAAAACTTTGTTTTTATTTCTTTTTAGATGCTTGCGTATGGGGATGCTGAATTCGCAAGTTTCGATAGTATTCATCCTAAAATGTTTGTGCAAATTAATAGCAATTTATAATGTTATGGAAGAATGTCAAACAGGTTCTTAATTGTACTTAAGTAATGTCAAATGGTTTTTAATAGTATCTAAGTGCAGTATAAAACTCATTATCAAATAATTAAAGACTTTTACTAAACAGTGCCCTGAGGGTACTGTTAAGAATAATTAATATATATTAAATTTTACAAAACTTATAAAGTATATAATTAAATGTGATATTGAATAAAATCTGAATTAATAATTATTAATATAATTTTATGTTATTTAAAAAATAAAACAAACATAAATATTATATATATGTATTTAATATTTTATGTAATGTTAATCAATAAAAATTAAAAAATAATAAAATAATTATTTTTAATGTTATTAAAATTAAATATAATTAAATATAATAAAATTTAAATTAACAGAAAAAAAATAATAGATTCATCTCTAAATATAATATGTCATGATGTAAGATTCTATAAAACTTGACGACGAAGTGGTTTTAATATTTGTTAAATATCAAAATTTTTGTTGTAATTGATTTAATTTTATTGACGGTATATAATAGAAGCCATCGAAAGAACCGTATAAATGTAATTTCTTGTTAAATGAGTTTTTCAATATTAATTTTGCGGCCTTTGATAACATATCTATACTTGTATATAATTCATTTTTTCGTTTTTTCTTTTACATTTTTTTTTTCAATTTTAGTAACTATTATTTTAAATTAAAATAATTATATTTATATTTTTACTCTTTTTTATTGTTTTATAAATTAACATAATTATTTTACCATTTTATCCTTTTAATAATTATTTTTTAATAAGAAATAATTATACAAATTATTTATTTTTATAACTATTTTTAATAAAATCATTTCATAGGTCAATAAATTTTGACTAAAACAAATGGACACACATACGTGTAGTGTGAATATCTAGAGATGGATAATTAAGCTCTGGAAGGTTTAATAAAATAGTACTTGAATATTTTATTGATAAAAAACAAAATTATTAACTTTTGTTTTTATTGTCAAGTTCATTTTATAAAACTTTACTATTATTTTAGAAAACTTTTACCTCTATCTTCTTCTACCTTTTCTTTAAGGTTTAATTATACTTTGATCCTCATTTTGAAGTCAAAATTTCACAATAGTACCCAAATTTTTAAAAGTCTCAAATTGATCATTTTTTTTGTTAAAACATCTCAAGTTTGTCCTTTCTGTTAATTCAAGGTTGACGCTGTTAGAGGGAGTGTCACGTGTCAGTTCCTCAAATTTTTGATTTTATTTTTGAATTGTTTTTTATTTTTGAATTTTTTTAAAAAAATCAAAAAATTGTCACGTGTCAAGCTGATCGTGCCACGTGGCAGTGACAAAGTGATGTCGTAGTGACAGTGACACGTGTCAGTATTATGTCAGGTGTCATTTCCTTAGTCTCAATTTGGTCCCTTTATTTTAATTTTTGTCTCAATTTAGTCCCAATTTTTGTTAAAATTAGAAATTTTGTCCCTCTCCAAATTGAAATCAAATTTAATTTCTATATAAATGTACTCAAATATTTCCATCAAAATTGATATTTCAAGTAAATATTTTTAACCAAATTAAGTTCATTTAATTAATATTTTACATTGAACTTTATTTAAAATTGTTTTGAAGTTGTTAATAGAAAAAAAAATCATAAATTAACTAGTTCATGTAACAGTAAAACACATACAAATTTAAAATTTGAAAATAATTTTAAGTAAAGTTGAATGTGAAACACAATTTTAAATAAATTTAGCTATGTTAAAAATATATAATAAAAATATTAAATTTAATAAAAATATTTGTATAACATTTATATAAAATTAATTTTTGTTTTAATTTGGAGAGGGACGAAATTGAATTATTTTTACAACAATAAGGACTAAATTGAGATAAAAATTAAAATACATGGACTAAATTGAGACAAAAATTAAAATACATGGACTAAATTGAGACTACGAAAATGACACTTGGCATAATACTGACACGTGTCACTGTCACTATCACATCACTCTGTCACTGTCACGTGGCACGATGACAGTTTGACACGTGGTAATTTTTTGATTTTTTTTTAAAAATTCAAAAAAAATAATAAAAAAATTCAAAAAATCGAGGAACTGACATGTGGCACCCCATTTCACGCCGTCTAGTCAGACTTAACAAAAAGGGCAAACTTGAGACATTTTAACAAAAAAAGGGACCAATTTGAAACTTTTAAAAATTTGGGTACCATTTTGAGATTTTGACTCCAAAATGATGACCAAAGGCATAATTAAACCTTTCTTTAAAAAAATAACCCTATTTATGTGTTTTACGATCAAGATTAGCTCTAAACTCACAACAGAGAATCCTACAATTTTACCCGATCATAATTGTAAATAGGTAAGTTTTTTTTTTACCTTTTTGTAGAGTCAAATTGTTTTCTTCTGTTGCATGTGAGTACAATGGATTGCATGTTCCTCAATCATACTCAAATTAATTCTTTGTGTGTGTTGGCTAAAAAGTGTGGTCTATTATTTTCTTTTAAGACAATGATTTTCAAAACTTTTGTGGCATTAGAAGAAAAAAAATCGTTGTCTTTAAGCAATGGCCACGACTGTATATTCCTCGGCTGGAAAATTGTGGCAAAATCGTTGCCTAAACTTAAGGTCACAGTTTTTTTACTTTAGGCAACATTTTTAAGTTGTTGTTTAAACTTAAAAAATGGTGTAGTGACACCCACGCCATTATGTATCCTAGGTGATGGAGGACTTTTCAAGACATATTATTTTCATTAGTCCAACAATCTCCCCTTGATTAAAATAAACACATCTTCATTGTTTATACATGCATTCATACTCCACCATAGAAAGTATACTCACTTGGAATTAAACCATCCCAAGAATTTCCACACAACCTACATCAATGCTAATCAATGACCGTGCATAATCACCACACACCCTACATCAATGTTAACCGATGTTTGTATATAATCACCACACACTTTGCATCAACATTAGCCAATGTTCGTCCATAAACATCATACACCTTGTATCAATGCTAACCAATGTCCTTGTATAATTCCCATACATCCTACACCAATATTAGTCAATGCTCGTGTATAGATTGTAGCTTGATAAACTCATCCTAGGACTCACAATCTTGATGACTAGGAGCTACCACCAGTCACAGTCCTCTACTTTCAAATTTGACTAACCATAGATCGCCATGTCATCTTCATCTTCTCCAAGTTGTCCAAACACACAATCATCATCTTCATACCACACAACCATTATCGGACCTCCACGCAAAGCTTCGTCGAACCTCCTTGCACTTCCATTGGTCCTCAATACAACACTTATTGATGAATCAGAAGCGAACACGAGCCACAAAGCATGGTTGCTACAACCAAGCAAGAGAATGCGCCAATATTTGTTCTCTATCATGCACCACACACACGTCGTTGAAAAAACGAGCTCCATCCAACGATCTGCACCATGCCTATAACTTAAGCCACTGTGAGCTCCACCTAGCACAAATGCCAAATCCACATGAGCCATCATACACATATCTGAAACGAAATTGCACCATTATCGGAGCAGATCACGAGTCATTGTAGGCCCACCCTTCAACACTCATAGGTGCTCTACGCATATCACCTTGCCACAAAACGTGAGCCTAGATTGCTTGAAAATGCAAACGAGAAGATTGATACTTACCAAAGCTCTCATTGTCACCGTTCGAACTTCATGCAATAAGAGGACCTTGTTTGAGAAGGGCATTTACATCTCACCAAAGACCTTTGAGCTTCACTTCGTGGAGGAGATCTAAAATAGCATGCACTCGTCAAAACTGATAGCGCTTCACCCCACATATCGACCACCAACCTTACCAGAGCACTATATCGCACCACTCACTAGATCTCGTCACCCAACAGGAACTACCACTGTAACGTCCCTATTGAAAATTACTTAATTAAATAAATAAATAATGATTGAAAATCAAACGTCATGATTTTATTGTTCCCAATCGCGAGAAAAATTTCAAATATTCTTCAACACGCCATAATTTAAATAAAACTAGAGTAATAATGTTGTTACAAGTTCCAAAATCCGACAAAATAGTAAAAGCATAATAAAATTCCTAGCTCAAGAGCCCCAAGCTAGCCCCTTCTCCGTTGCTATGCATCAACAACATCACCTGGAATATCATCTGCTCTCGTGTGATAAGTCACATGATCATCGCCAAACACAAACAGAAAGGGTGAGCTCATAAATAATGAACACATAAGTTAATAATATCAAAATACACCCAACTATTTTATTCTAGTTAGTTCTTGGCCAAGACCTTAATACCTCAAGGATTTTCAACCTTCCATTCACACAAATAATTGACCATGGATTCAGGATATATGACGCTCCCACGAACCTGCCCGCTCGTGGTCCTGTCTCTATGAACCTCCCTACTCGTAGTCCTGCCTCTACGAACCTCCTCGCTCGTAGTCCAACACACGTGATCCAACAGGTACGAACCTCCCTGCTCGCAATATCTCTCAAGTGTGAGCACGGAACATAAGAACCTTCCCGCTCGTATCCCCACACGAGAGTATCAGGATATGAACATCCCCGCTCATATCATCACGTGTTCACCACCATCCATGAACCTACCCGCTCATGGCACAACATCTCCTGATCCAAGTTTTGCATCACTGCGTACAAACGACATATGTAACCCATTACCTATAGCGTTATCGCCTAGCGCTGCCTAAGCGTCGCTATGCAAAAATACTGCACAAACCGCCTGGAAGGACACCATCGTCGCCAGCCGCCAAGCCCACTCCAAACCCATTGTTTTAGAGTTTATTGCCTGGCAGATCACACCTTGCTGCCATGTGCCACGCGTTGCAAGAACATCCCTGCTAGTCCTATCGCCTGGCGGACACTCGAAGGCTGCCAGGCGCTACACCAGTAGTGACATTCTGCTGGTTTTTAGCACCCAAACAGATTATCCTACACTCTCAAAATACCTCCAAAGGTATTAACCCATTGTATGGTTCAAGTGCCTATCATTCATAATTGACAATCCCCGTATTCAAGACCTATGATTTTACCAAGTACTTTATCATTGCATAATAGCTCCATCAAGCTTATGAAACGTACCACCAATCCAGTACCTTAAAATTAGACCACCTGCTACTTCCCTTACTGAAATGATGCTAAGCCTTCCCTTCAATATCTTCAACTCCAAATTACAAAAAAAATTATGATTGATACCTTACCCTACTAGATTGTAAGTATCCAAAAGTTATAAATCTATATCCAACAGAAACTCCATCTTTTCCAGCACCTCCAATCTGAGTGACCATTACCATTATCCTTTATTATGTTCTCAATGTCATGTCCATACCAACTCTCACATGTTAATACTATAAACACACCTTCATAATCTTTTCAACATAGCATTCCAACTTATCACGGCTTAAGTTTAATATTCTCGTCCACCTAAATTTATCACAATGACCCATACACAACTCACGACCCCTGCACCATCAGAACACTAAGTTGGAAAGCTTCTAGCTATCACCTCGTGGCAGATTATGCGCTGCCAGGCGACGTAACAGATTCTGGGAATTTCCCAGTTTTTCCCTCTGTGCAAAAAATCCCTACACTTCCCTAACCCCATCTCGCCATACCACTAGGTTGAATTCTTATGCACATCCAGAAAATAAAACTGCAAATTTATGGATACGAATAATTAACAATCAGACGCTACAAATCAATTCCTAATTAACCTTGCTCCATCCCTAGCATAATCCCATGACTACGCCCACACCCTTGCTACAAAGCTTTATCATCTAATTCAATTATTTAATTTGCATTAGTAAACATCAAACACAGTATACACCAACCAATTCCAGAAGTCGCAATGACTCCTGCACCAAAGCATCGCAAAACAATATAGAACAGCGTCGCACCGCCTTGCGGTAGTTCATCGTCGCCAGGCGGTTCATAGCAGAACCTATAAACTGTGTCAAATTTGATGTGTCGCCTAGCGGCACATTCATGCCTGCCAGACGATTTTTGGGCGAAAACCCACAATTTGCGAAAAACAGCATAAACAAGGGAAAAAATTCATGCAATTATATCATGGCAAGGCTCAACATTATATATACGAATCAAAACATATAGAAGCAGCTCCCCTCACCTGGAATTCTTTGATCCAAAAGGATTCCTTAGTCCTTCTTCTTCCACTCTTTAGTTCACCCTAGCTTTTCTTCCTTGTCACGTGCAAAACCAATTCCTCACTCACTCACAATTTCTTCTGCTCAATGACTATTCCAGAACCCTCATAACCAACCTTTTTCCAACTTTAATTTGTGTGCTTAGTACAAAAACGAAATTATTAAGAATGTGAGTTAATGAGCATCAATTCTCATTAACATGGTGGTTTCTCAACCCTTTTGATTTCTCCCACTGACGGCTAGGGTTTTCTGACCCTTCCCATCCATAAAAAAATAATTTTAACAAAAAGGAACCTTATTTCTCGTAAGTCCACATTATCACTACTCACGATCAAACATAACATTAAAATAATACACTTATTGAAATAGCATACAATTAGTGTACATAGTACTTGAACTCAAATCCTCTCAACACAATCAAGTACTCTCAACCATTTGAGCTAGTACTTTTCCACATCATAACAATCCACATTAAATGTCATAAAGGCTCCTACTACCCGCGTTTATTAAATAATTATTTAAATTCCTCGGGTCTTACAACCACCGCTCCTCCATGTGTAGATCCATGAACTCAGCTACCGTTGGACCTCCAAGTGCACACCATGCAAGCTTAGATTTGCAAGCTACACTGCACGAACAATCGAACTTGATTTGTAAATCGTATAGCACTTCCTCCACATATTTACCGCAAATCGCAACTCACACAGATTGGATCTTCACTCTGGATCACTCACTAAGGCATGTGAATACCAATCGTGACCTCCTCTGCATATCTAGGAGCACCCTCGTCAGAAAATGTGAGTTTCACTACATATCTAGCGTGATTCACCATCCTATCACCTCCAAGAACCCGACTACAAATTCACCGCACCAAAAATCGTTGATGCTGATCCTTCCATTAAATTTCTCATATTGTAAATTCAACAAGCAAGTAAGATTCTCCAACAACATGAAATTAATCTTTTCTAATGTGAAAGATCAGACTAAGATGCAACACAAAGCATGCTAAGAAAGACCCTACCAAACCATAAACTCCGATACCACATGTTAGGAAAAAACGTATCATCAACGAAGAACATTATCGTCTTTACCCTCAATAATCACCCTACTAAAAGATAAATAAGGTCACACAAGGAACACAAGAATATAACGTGGAAACTCTAAAACCAGAGAAAAATCACAATCATTGTTTAATGACAACCAAAGAATAACACTATCTGAAAGTTTATACAACACATAGACCACTCTCTCATGTCCTTTGATTCTAAATACACTCACACTCTCTAAAACAAGATTTAACCCAAACCTCGTAATGCTCTAGTACAAGAATATAAAAGAAGCCATATACAAAATTAAAGTGTATTTGATTAGAATAATTAAAATTATAAACTTATAATTTATCATATAGTTACTACCACCGCACCATTGTATAGAGTCCAGATTCTCTACTGATTTTTGTATGTTGTCTTTTACTGAACATTAAAAATACATTGTGTTGATATTTTAAATATTTTTTAAATATATTTTAAAACGTTAAAATTAGTGATAATTAGTGTATTATAAAAGTATAATAAAAAAACAATAAAAAAATCCCAACAAAGAATCCAAATTTCCATAGTAGATAATATGACTTTCAAAGACTTATTATTTTTAACCGTCAAACACTAAATACTCTTGAATCTTGTGAACACTTAAATTAATTTAATATTGAGGTATTTTTGGATGTACATTTTTCAAACGCAAAAGTGATGGTGGAAAACTATTTACGTAATAAGTGATTTGATGACTTTAAGTTGTCGTCACTTGATGTGGTAAACAGATTTTGGATGATTGTTTTTAATAGGAAATGATGATAATATTATTCTATGATATAATTTTTAGTTTGTCAAGATCCATTGATGACCTTTATGACTGGTTGCGAATAATTGACGGTAGAAAAATATTGTTTTTCGAACTCCCCTGAAAAATTACAGTCATTTGATTTTTTTTGATAATATATTAAATTTTAAATTAAAAGATAAAATAAATATAATTAAAAATTGATTATTTTAAATTGTAATTGAGTATGTTTTACTTATAACAGTTTCAATATATCACCAGTTCTGCAACTATTTAAATGAAAAGCATCGGACAGAGTTGCATAGCATCGATAAATGTGTTGTAACTTTAAAGGTAAACATCACAGTAACTTAAGACTTAATTATTCATTATTCTTTTTGTCGGAAAGTGTTAAATCAGTTCTGGTTTCAATTTGATCATGACGTTTTTAATTTATTTTTTAAATGTAACTTTAAAGGTAAATATCACATACCCTAGTTTTTCACATACGGTATTAAATTTATTATTAGGTGTCAATTTATCATTTTTTCAATTTAATTTAATTTAATTTAATTTAATTTTTATTTTTTAAATGTATCTTTTCACAATTGTATCACATGTACTTAGAATAATATGATATCAGTATAATATATCAGTGTTACATAGGTAAAATCTGAATTTGATGCATGCATTTATCTTTTAGAATTAATTTAGTTTTAATTTTTATAAAAATTAAACGATATTGCCACTTTTTAAATTGAGAAAATTTTTCTATTTCATAAATTTTATGATATTTTATTAAAATTGATATTATTATTAAATATTTCTAAAAGTAGTTTTAAACTAATTTTAAGATTTATACGAAATATTTAGGACAACTCACATGGATGAATTGATTTGAAGTTAATAATTGAATCTTAAAAAATTATACTATTCTACTTATTAATTTTAATTTATTTATGTATTTTTTTGGTTGCACGATTTGTGTTACGTTTCATACTAGATTTAACCATCACATTCAAACTCTAACTAACATGATTTTAAATAAATTTATATAAATTTTAAAATTAATATAAAATTGTTTCTAAAATTATTTAATAAAAATGTCAATTTTAGTAAAGAAGATCAGCATAAGATTTAAAAAATAAGTTGAGCCTCAATTTAAAGCGAGACAATATTGTTCATTTTTAAAAAAATATTAGGACTAAATTGAATTTAAAAAACAAATGTAGGAACCAAATTGAGACTCTACCCATGCGGCACAATCACATCAAGCTACTACTAGCACGTTACACCGACTTTGTCACGTGACACAAATGTGAAGGGACACGTGTAAAAAAATTCAAGAAAAAAAGACTTAAAAATAAATTAAAAAAGAAGTTAAAAATATTCAACAAAAAAATTACAAATTGATATGTCATACTAACTTGAACATTGTTTGTAAAAAACTACGACAAGGACAAAATTAAATCACTTTTAAAAAAAACATGAAAAAATTGATTTTTTTGTATGTTTGGTAATGCGTACGCAAATCGATTTTGGCCAAATCGATTTCCTCATTGGAGAAGCACATTAACATGAATTTTTTAGTTTAATATGAAGTGAATTTTTTACTTGAAACCAATTATATGTCAATTTGACACCAAACCAAACACATTTGAATCAGATTTAGAAAAGCCAAAACCAATTTGAGACAAAAAAAAACTAAATAATTGAAACTTTTCAACAAAATTAAGGATCGATAGAGTGATTAAGCCATAATTTAATTATAGCAATTCTTCGTAATAATCTACAATAAGATATTTTTCTCCACAAATTTTTATTAATTTTATTTTTTAAATAATTGTCATTTTTTAATTTGACAATTTTTTAAATTTAACTATATTTTAAATTAAAATAAAATTATAAAAATCATTTTTATTTATTTTTATAGTTATAATAATAATAATTTTATTAGTTTTTATTATTATAAATATTATTTTCTCTAATGATAATAATCAAAATAATAATTGAAAATGAATGATTTTTTATAAGAATGACACTGACTTGAACATAGTGTGAAAAAACCTAACGACAAAGACCAAATTAAATCACTTTCAAAAAATCATGACCAAATTGATTTTTTGTATATAAGGTAATGCATTCGCAAATCGATTTTGGCCGAATCAATTTCCTCGATGGAGAAGCACATTGACGTGAATTTTTTATTTGAAACCAATTATATGTCAATATGATACCTTACCCTTACATGCATATGATTTTCTCACTTGAAAAAGTATCGTCATACTTGATTAATCCTCAAAGCTTTCTATCATCTTAGTTGTTTGTACCAAGAGATGAACCTTTTAAGTTCTATCCTCAAGCCTTTCACAAGCTTCCTACACCTACAAGCCTTAAACATTTCTTGCGAGTAACACCTTGTCATATTCTCAAACTGTGCAGCTTACGCATGCACTGACATCTCCTTTGCCCTAGCCTTATGAATTCATCTTCTCTTACCAACTCTACTTTATCTAGAAAACTTACTTTTCAAAAAACCTCCTCTTGAAGCTCACTCAGTCCAAGGTCTCACCTCTGGACTCCAATATCTTCCCTAGCTCATGGAACCAAAGCTTAACTCTCCAACCTAACAAGTAGGTAGCACATAACAACTTCCCATCTTTGAAGCAAAAGAATTACCTCAAAGACCTTCTCCAACTATTGTAAAGGTAAGTAGATCAAATTATCCATGAATATGTGTTCCTCAACTACTATTGAACACTCAACATAACCACAACGACAAACCAAAAACTCAAACTACAACTTTCCCTCTAACAACTAAACTCTTTTATACATACACTTTCAACATCTACGATCTATATAATACACTTTCTACCAATTATCTATTGTCTAATGTTATTATCCCCAAACTTTCAAAATTAAGAAAGGAAAAACATCTTTGATGCAATAATGAGTGTTCACCTTCTACTCCACTAAGATTATTTTCTTAATACTTTCAGTTTCAGAACCATATCTAAAATCTAAACTTAAATACTTATACACACAAAACACGACAAACTCACAACCCTCAGGTCATCCTAAGGACGAACTACTTTGATACAAAAAATGTAATGTCCTAATTTAGTAGGATTCACCCTACTAATTTAAAGCATTTCATAATTGATAAAAAGCATAAACCAACATATAAGTATATAAAATTCATTTACAAATCCTCCATGAGAAACAAAATAAACTTTTGAAAGATAAATAATACTTCATTAACTATGAGGATCTATGCAATAATATATATATATATATATATATATATATATATATATATATATATATATATATATATATATAAACAACCACTAATCTTTCTTGAATACCATTGTAGGCCTAATGCTTTATAACTCTCCCATCAGTACTAGCCTCTACTAACATATAACAGAGGATCATTGCAGATAGACAAACCATAGCAGGCACAAAAGGTAAGGATAAGCTAATGATAATTTAAAACTTTGAAGTTTTAAATAAAAAGAGAATACACTAGAAATTCAGAAAATAACCACATAGCTTATCCATATACCTATAACCATATACATAACCCCCAAAAGATTGGTGTATTAATAGCACCTAGACACCATGCACTTGCCATTGCTCAATCACTTCTACCTCTCAAGAGTTATAATTATAATATGTTCTGGCTTCTTCCAATCTATAAAGCATGACAAAGTAAATTTTATATCTTGCAAGTTCGACCTCTAGACATGAACCTCCCTCGACTCTTACAACTAGTTATTTTCATCTATATGAATCCAATTACTAGTAGAGCTAGAATGATCTCGTTTCGATCCCTATCATCAATATATCCTACATAATACATCACGCGATAGTATTCCCACCCTCGAAATCACTATTTCTTGAATCCATTCAATTCCCATTAAACCAAAGTAAAATTACAACTACTTCAAAGTACATACAACATTCACTTAAAGTTCATACATCACATTCTCATATAATCTTAAATCATCACACCATGTCATACATATGTATCTTACTTCTTATCACATATCATTTAATTCAATTGAAATATTAATCATTCATCATTTAGTTTCTATTAAAGCATAATATTCACTTACAATATTTCTATTAAAGCATAATATTCACTTACAATATTTCTATTAAGTACATCAAAATGGCAAAAAACATTATTCTAACCACATACCTCAAATCAAAGATCCTAATAATCAAGGTGAAGAATCGTGTGTCTAGTACCAACTTTCAAAATTCCTGCTCGATCCATAGTTAACAAAAACGGGAATGCCAATTTTCCTAAGACTGGCCAAGACCTAAAACAAGGTGGCGTTCAGTACCAGATCTCATGGTGCTCCTTGGAGTTGCGCCCAACGACCCCTTGGTGGCACCCAATGCCAACAAGTCAATGAGCTTAGTGACTCTTTTGCGCCCAGTAGTACTAAAGTTCAGCCTAAGGCAATTAGGTTAGTGAAATACTGTGTGATTGGTGCCCAATGACTTTACAGAGCGCCCGACACTATACTACATATTTGAGATTTCTTTTTTAGCTTTAATTGATCAATTTGACTCTTATTGAGCTATTTACCTCTTAATATACATTATAAAAATACACTATAAGATCATAGAAATTCATCATTATAGTTGAAACAACACAATACAAGCACTTCAAGTACATAATTGCAACTGATAGCCTATAATACCAATTTTTAATCCAATACCCTTAAATGTGTCCTTAGTTATTTCTAACTCTAAGATTATATCAACAATTCCAAGAAATTGTATCACCAAAGTGATATATTAGGTTAACATACCTACTAAGCATAGAATTCATCAATCAATCAATACAAATCAATTCCACAAGCACAAACCAATCACACATATCAATTTATCCAAACCAACATCAAGTAGATTAATAGTTTAAAACCATAACAACACAACCCAAATTCATCAATTTTAGAATCAAACAATCATTATAAATAAACTAATCAAACGAAGATTCATTTTGAGCCCTTAAACGCCTCATGCAAGCCTAACACACTTCACATGCAACATATTTCTTAAAAGACCAAAAAGAAAGGCAAAAGATGAATTCCAAACTCTGATTGGGTAGAATTGTAAACCTCAACACTAGAAGTCTACAATATACTCTGATATTCAAATAGACAAAGGATGAAGTCATATATCTAAAAAGAAGGTAGAGAAGAAGTTTAGAAAGAAGTTTAAAGAAATTGTGATTTTTATAAAATGAATTTCTGTTAATAGAAAACATATTTATAATTTCAACCATTTATTATTAAAATATTAGTGTCCTCTTTTAAAAATCACCACCACTTAGACCATTTTCTAGGTTCCCATACTCTAAATCTATCCAAAATTTATATTGTATATTTAATATGATTAAAATGCTAGAGTTATCTAAGTGGATATACATTTTATGCTACACTGTTGAGGGTAAATCATCCAAATTTAGTTACATCCTATAATTATATTAATTAAGTTTGATTTATGTAATTAAAAATTTTATTTGTTGAAATTTGATTGGATGATCTTTAAAAAAATTAACCAATTTATTTTTTATTAAATAATCTTAACATATTATAATTAATTTTAATTAGTATAAGTCTGGTTAAAGGTATTCTAGATATTTTGGGTTTAAGATTTTAATAGAATCATATCTTGTAACAAAGTACTGAAAAAAAAAACTATAAATTCTTTCTAGGTTTTCTACTCCAAAATGCTATATTTTCTAATTCTTCTATCAAACAATTACATTTTGAGTTCTAGCGGACTTCAATAATTTCATATTGAACTTCAACTAATTATATCGTACAAAAATAACATTTTTCAATATTTAATAAAGATCTGTATATTTTCTAAATTATAACGAGTGGCAAATTTCTGTAATTTACTGTTTCTGGTGATTTTATTCTTGGCAATGTTCATACACTTATCTAATAAACAGTAAAATTACACAGAAATCAATATTCTATTTAGAGATGAAAAATAAACCTGTTCTTATGAGTATTGTCTGAACTCATCCTCATTTTGATGGAGAATTTCCGTATTGACTGGGTATATAGGTATGGGTATGGAGAATTTCCGACTTTTTCAATTGAGTATATGAGGATGAGTATGAGGATGTACATATCCCTGCCATATCTTCATCCTTGTTTAAATTATTAAAATATTCACACTTAATTAAGTAACCATATATATATATATATATATATATATATATATATATATATATTTTCTATTTTTTTTTTCTCCTAATTATTTGATTTGTCATGAAATTATTCGCATCTTCAATATATTTTTCATCTTATCATAACTTTTATGTAATTATGTTAAAATGATGTATGTCAATTAAAAAAAAAATTATGTCTCACATTTGAATATTTCTATTATTTTTTAATATTTTTATTTATTGTATATTTTTCTTTCACATGAGAATGTTTAATACTTTCAATTTAAGTGTTTAATAGCATAAATGTAAGGCCCGTTAATATTATTCCTTATCTTCCTGCCCTAAACTAAACGGTTGCCCTTGTAAGTGGGCCTAAGGGCTGGCCCAGTAGATAAAACCTTTCTTAGTTGCCCTAAGTCACATTTTTCCTTTCATTTTCAGAGAACCTAAACTGCAGCCGTCAACCCCCTCCGCTAGGGTTTTGCTTCCACTGTCACGTTGAGCTAAGAGAACTTGTGCTCCATGTAAGTATCTTTTCTAGCCGTACTGATTTCCTTTTTACCATCTTTTCGTGATTTCGGTTAAAAGCCTATGTTAACGTCATTTGTCTGGTTCAGTCCCACCCCTATTTCAGCCCATAGTTCATCCTTAGAGCTGTTGCGCTCGTGGTCGTGCCGTCGGGGTCTTAGCTAAACTTTTCTAGGTACGGGGAAGTTAGAGTTTTCGAGTCTTGAATGATTTTCTGACTAGTTTTGATGTTTGTTGGGTATTGCATGAACTGTATGTCTGTGATGAATGTGTGAACGATCTTGGACTGTTGCTTGGGTGTGGATAGGGATGTCAACGGGGCGGGTAGGGTACGGGTAGTAGTTCCCCCGTACCCTACCCGCTGGATAAATATTCGTCCCGTACCCGTACCCATATCCGTCGGATATCCGTTATGCGGGTACCCGCCTATTTTTTTCATATCCGCGTGTATTTACAAAAATATTTAAAAAAACAAATATTTAACCATAATTAGTGCTTTGATCAATAAGTCCTCTTTCTCCGATTGTTTCTTGAAAAATAAACAAATAAAAAATCACTAACAATTTATATTGTAGTTTATTTTTGAATGAAATATTAAAGAAATTACTAACTTCATCAATGTTCACCTCTTGCAACATTGTATAAAGTGTCATGTTGTCCAATTTTAATCTAGAAGAGCCTGAAGACATAAGAAGTTCATTAAAAATTCTAACAATCACTTAATTAAAATATCTAAGTAAAAGTGTTAATTTCATTACCTTCCATGTTGGTCCATAACAAGTCTTGGAGACACATCAATGCCTTCACAGTATCTGGAAGTAATCTACTCTGTTGTGGGGTAAGAATCCGACCACCATTATTAAATGAAGACTCATAATGTTTTTTACTAATATATATATATATATAAGGATGTTTTTTTGAATTAAAGTTTAGAGGGTATGAGTATCCACGAGTACGGATACTATGATATTCATACCCGCCCCATTAACATGCGGGTATCAAAAATACTCGTACCCGCGTGTAGTGGGTATCCATTTTTAATATCCATTTCCTATCCGTTACGGGTTTTATCCGCGGATACTCGCGGGTACGAATTTTTTTGACATCCCTAGGTGTGGATGTGTGACTGTTGCAGGAAAGGCAGTGGCGAGATCTGTCAATCTCGCCCAGGCTAGAGTAACTCGCCCAGGCGAGACCTGTAGGAGCAACCAGGGTTTCGCGAACCCTCGCCCAAGCGGAGGACTCTGGTTTTGAGCGAGGCCAGTCTCGCTTAGGCGAGAGCCATTCACCTAAGTGAGGAGGAGTGAAGGCCTGGAACGCTGTTGCGGTCTAGCCCAGGCGAGGGACACCACTGTTGGGCGAGAGGTTGTCTCGCCCGGGCGAGCCAAGACTCGCCTAAGCGAGCCTGCGAGGAAATCCCAGCATTAGTCGCAATCTCACCTAAGCGAGGGTCTATCACCTAAGCGAGAATACCCCTCTCACTTGAGCGAGGGCCCTTGGCTTGAGCGAGATATGCTGCAGGTTGGATGACTCTCTTAAATTGGTAATTTGATTGTTGGTTATTATGTGTTTTGTGTGAGGTATGAAGTTTGTGAATTGAAAGGCATGGTATGATCTGTGTTATAAATTGTATAAATGATTATGCATGTTGGGAGGAGATTATATGTGGGAGAAATTGTGAGCTTGGCATGATTTCTACATGAATTGTACATGAGAAGTTGGATACATATGTATGTGTGTGTGGTCACAAACCTGGCATGAGCAACAATGGACCTTGATGGTTGGTAAACCTTTGGTATGGTTTTGGTATGAGGAGAAACTCTTTACTCATGATTGGGAATAACGAGTTGGTAATGATTCAACATATGAGAAATGAGGATTTGGTTATGGATTTTGGTTTGAAATCTTATGTGCAACGTATGTGTAAATTCTTGGCTGTTTATGTATGTTGGTCCGTGTCAGTGCGTAATTCCTTGGGGTCTCTAGGTGAGACTTTCAGAGTTGCGCTTCAGTGGTCGGGACGTAATTCCATGGCCCCTGTTAGTGGGTGTCCATGGTGGTGCCCCATTTGTATAACTAGGTAAGGATTCAAGGTAAGGTTGCATCCTGACACTCTAAGGAGTCAGTTAGTCTCACCTAGAGCGGACTGACTCCTGTGGTGAGAGTAGCAGGAGGCCTGAAATTCATCAAGGGCTAACCTTGTGGTGAGGGAAAATTGATCCATTGTAACATTTGTAACACATAGCTCGGGGGTGAGCAGAGGTATCCACCACAAGTGCAAGCATCCGCCGAATCCGACCAGGTTATACGTATCCGGATGAGTCGAGTCGAGTCGTAGTGTATTGATTGAAAAGTCATAACATGCTTGTTTGTTGTATGGATACTGGGTGGTGAAAATATATTTGACTGTATGATGAAAATGTTGTCGACTCTAGCTTACCCTGTTTGTTGTATGGTTGTATTGTATGTGGTTGTTCTTTTTTGCGATGATCATCAATTTGATTGATGGGAGCAGATGGGCGAGGTTCTCGTGGTCAACAAGGAAATGGTGATTTCGTTGCTTAGCCATCTGGGCTGGATTCTATTTTCGTCATGGTTCTTTAAGGCTATGGCCCATGTATTGTTTTATGCTTTAATACTTTATTCTCATTGTTAGACTTGTATCTGGTTTCCCGTTGGCATCGTGGTGTGCCCAGGTTGTAGGGGTTGTGTTAAGGACCCCAGGACTATGCTATAGTACTATCTTTGTGTGACGTTTCCTTTAAATTCGCTTAATAATTAAATGAGACGTTACAATAAACCTTTCTCAAATTGTTTCTAAGACACACATTTGTTAATTTTTTAATATTTTTATTTGTTGTTTATTTTCATCATGTAGAATACTATTTCGATATATTTTATCTAATTATTTTTTATTTTCTAACTCATTATTAATCATACTGTAACTTTTTCACTATAATTGTATAAATAACTTTTATTTACTGCAATATAAAAAATTAATGTAATTGCCATGAATATTTTTTTATCACCATCCAATATATATTGGAGTTTAAAATGTACAAGATCTATGCCAAAATTTTATTATTATGTTTATTATTTATTCTTTGCGTCATTTTGATCCGGTGATATATTATAATTTTTATTAGTGTATAAAAAAGAGATTCATTAGAATTTAAAAAATTAGAGTAAACAAACATTTAAAATATATTTTAATTTGAATATTTTTTTCCTTTCATATTTTTTTAAAATATTTTTAAATTTTATCAACTAGGTTTCATTAATGTTTGCAGTTTTGAAATTTAATAAATGTTTTGATTCTCATGAAATTTTATATGGTATTCTAATATAAAATGTAAACAATTATAATTTATTTCAAAGTATTTGATATCGAAGAAACAATCATCCTCCTAATATGGAATATTTGATAATATTATGTTTCCTTTACCGTAATTTTTTATTATTTTATAAAAATTAATTAAAATTAATATTGAAGTAGTAAGAAAATGGGTATGGGTATGAGTACAAGATTATACCCATTATCTGGTGGGGATGGGAATGAAATAAAAATTTGATACCTGTTGGATTTGGGTATATGGATGAAGATGAATTTTTTCTACGGGAATGGATATGGGATAGCAAAATCCGTCCCATCCAACTCCCTAATTCCATTTAACTCAATAATATATTCTAAAGAATTTTATATAAGTTTCATTAATAATAAAATATTTTAAATTTACATATTATCACAAAATTAAATTTTATAATTTTAAAGTATTGCACTTAAGAAATTTGATGAATTCCCGATACAAATTCAAAATAACATGTATCAAGAGAGGATTTAATATTAATAAAAATTATTCTTATCTATTTTATGATAATAATATAATAATAATAATTATTATTATTATTATTAGTATTATTATTTTAATATAATAATTGTATGACAGGTTTCTTTTGTAAGAATATCTGTGACCGGTTCGAGATATTTGAACTTAGTTTTACTTTTATTTTATAATAAGCAAATAAAAAAACAACTTTGTATTTAATAAAGTAAATAATTAAAAAATCTTCTAAGACAACTAAACAATTTCTCTACTTAAAAATAATTTTTACAAACATTCTTTTTAACATCACTGTTACAAAAGTTATATGTACTTTAAAGTGTATTGTTCTAATGTTTTCTAATCATTCTTACAAAAAGCATATTTTTTTTTCGGAAAACTGTATTATGTTAATGTAATAAAAACATAAATACAGATGCTAATAATAATAATTGCTGGTTATTTTAAACAATGAAAAATTGTCTTTTTGACAATTTTTTTTTGATAGACAAAATTTTTATAAATAAAATTAAAGTAAATTAATATGTTATTTTTTTTAACTAAAATAAAGTATTAAAGTAAATTTTTTTATCTAAATTGGTAATTTGTCAAAAGTTTGTAAAAATACTTTTTTAACCTATTATTTTTCTTTAATCAATAAATAAATAAAAAATTATAATTAGTACAATTTTACAACGAGAAAGAGATGATTAGTTGGTTGACTAAGTACTTAAGCTTTTATCTATACATAGCAAGTTAGTATCACTTAATATTTTACTATCTTTTTCGATGGTAAAAAATATCAATGCAGTCTTTAACCGAAGCCCGTTTTGGAGTTATAATGAAACAGAAAAAATGTTCGAAAAAGAAAAGTTGAAAATCTTGCTTAAACGTGAAAGAAAGTCCCTATATAAAGGAGGAACAGAAGAAGAATAAGAATGGGTTTTTGAAGTTAAAGGGTTTTGTGGTTATTGCACACTCAAACATATTCATCAAACCAAACATGGCCGATAGGATAAGCGATTTACCTGACGAAGTTCTCTCTCACGTTCTCTCTTTCCTCCCAACCGCCGCCGCCATCGCCACCACCGTCCTCTCCAAGCGCTGGAACGAGCTCTGGCGCTCATGTCCCTCTCTCACCTTCGACGACTCCGATTACTTCACCAACACACGCAGCAAATCCTACTCCCGCTTCGTCCAGTGCGTACACGTGGCAATCCTCTCGCGCGATTGGCATCAGACGGTGCATTCGCTCCGCCTCAGTTGTCGCTCTTCTGCCTGCGACTCCACCAACGTGAGCGTGTGGATCAACACGGTGGTGCAACGAGGGGTTCAGCACCTTGACCTCTGCGTCGGAAAAATGTTCAACTTGCCCAGCGCGGTTCCGACATGCAAAACCCTCGTCGTTCTCAAGCTGGATCACTTCTACATTAAGAAAATCCCCACCGTCGATTTTCCTGTGCTCAAAATTATGCATCTGAGAAACCTAAATTTCTTAGAACACCGGGACTTCGCGGAGCTTGTTCGTGCGAGTCCGAATCTGGAGGAATTGGAAGCCGTCGATTTGGTTATTCTTTTCCGCGCGGCGAAAGGGAGTTTTCAGTATTTGCCCAAGTTGGTTAGGGCAACTGTTCCGAAAATCGATGTTCCGTTGGGAGTTCTTAGCAATGCTCAGTTTCTGCGCCTGGATTGGGTAATGAACACGTGATTAGTGATTTCTCTGTCGTTTGTTGTTCATCAGATTAAATATTTTCTTTCTTTTCTTACAGATGGACGATACAGTGAAAGACATTTATCCGAAACGCGGGGTTACTGTGTTTCGCAATTTGATTCACCTTGAATTTGGCTATGCCAATTCTATTCAAGACTGGGTCGAGGTTTCCCAAATGCTCAAGTGTTCCCCCAGCCTTCAAATTTTTGTCATTGACAAGGTTTCATGAGTTAGGCCTTCAATGATGATTTCTCTTACAGTAATTATAGGTTTAGAGAAACTTTCTATATTTAAGAACCTCTGTCAAAAAAATAACACAAGACTAGATCTTTTTTGTTCATTAAAATTCATTTTGGCTTAATTAGATTTCAAGTATTTAAATTTAGACATAAAATTAGTTTGATTTCTTTTTTTTTGTTAATTGAACCCGTAATCTTAGTTCAACTTAAGAGACTCTCAAAAATATCAGCACATGTTAGATTTTCTCCTATGATTGTTGCAAACATTTTTGTTTTACTGTAAATATTAGTTATTAATATTTTGTCAATGAAAAGAATTGAATTCAAAATATTTCTATCCTGTTGAAGCTCTTAAAAATTAATTTTATAATTTCCAAATGTTAGCAAGTCCAACCAACAATCTCTTTCACCCTTCCGTTCAACTTTTATTACTAACTCAATTTTATAATTTTACGAACATTGATCAAATGATGATCTGAAAATATCTAAAGGGTTGTCATAAAATTTAGTTTTTTTTTTTTTTTTTTTTTTTTTTTTTAAATTTTTTTTTTTTTCTTTTCTTTACTTATTTTTGATGGG
>Ga0214544_1002673_pt1 | contig 37354 bp, 12 predicted proteins | sample CNSS3metaG_FD_160074 | JGI IMG/M metagenome (GOLD analysis project Ga0214544, IMG submission 160074) | Root nodule microbial communities from cowpea collected in UCLA plant growth center, Los Angeles, California, USA - CNSS3 | ecosystem: Host-associated > Plants > Roots > Nodule | place: USA...
TTTTTTTTCTATTTTGCTCTAGTACAAATCTTAAACAATAGCAAGAAGTAAGTTCAGCTGATACATATTTATTTCTCTTATTTGAAATTTTGGTATTTTATGTTATTGAAAAGAGATCTCACATAGGATAAAATAAAAACATCAATCATTTGAAGATGTGCATAATTGTTTGTTGCAATTTTGTATTGAAGATTTGCTCTTTAATGTAAAATTGAAATCTAACTGCTTATTTGATGCAGAACTTTTTTCACGTGTAACATTTGATGTTTATTTTATTTGCTTATATATATATATATATATATATATATATATATATATATATATATATGAAAATTTAATATTTGTTAAGAATTTTTTGTTTATATTTTACTTTACATAACTAACTAATTTGATTAATGCAAAAGTAACATTTATTTTTATACTTAAAATAAAACATTTTTTTAAAAAAGCTGATTTTTTATCAATTATTTATAAGATAATTATATTTTTACATTTAAATTTTAATAACTTTCTCTTATAATTTTGAAATGACATCTTTTAAGTAATTTTAAAAAATAAAAAAATAAAAAATATATAAAAAATTTCAAGAGGAAGATTTGAAAATTTAGATGTTAAAAAAAATCATTTTCATTATTTATATTATTTGTATTACGCCATATAATTTAAATAGTAAGAGTTATAAGAACTTTTTTTTTCAATTTTATTGTCTGTGAGCTTGGATGAATGGTGGATGCTTTAGTAATGCATTGATCCCAGGTTCGACATCAGACATCATTCCTCTCCTTACATCCAATCTCTACAATATTTCATTTCATTCGAGGTACTCCTTAGTACCTCTCTTTTTTAAATAAAATTAAACAATTTATAGTGTAACCGGATGTCAAAAAAATAAAATCAGTATTAATCTGATACAACACGTCAGCAAATAAAATATTAATTACATTTTTATGTACAGGTTGCAATTCCTGTAAAAATATTTATTTGAATTAATTATTATTTGTAAACTTGACTTTTCATAATATTTGTCTATCTTAAAATAAATATTACCATGATAATTTTTATATCAATTTCATTGTCATTTTAAGTGTCTTAAATATGTTATTCGAAATTTCATCACTTTCTCTCAATATTCTTGTTCATCTAAAATATAAGAAAGAATACCTAATAATTTTCTTACATTTTCTATAAAAACAGTACACAACAATTAGTTCGAAAATAACATAGAATACATTTAATTATTAATTATTCCTTGATAACTGAAATCAATATATATTTAAATGTTTTAGGATTCTTGTCCCTCTGTCACCTGATCTAGTGGTTTGCTTTCGGCAAAACCGTTGGGTCTAAGGTACGAGACGAGGACGCCTCCTTCCATTTATCCTACACCATCACAACAACACACTCTTCAATATATCACATGAGGTACTCTAAAGTATCTCTCTTTTTTCATTAATTTCTAGTATATTTGTTTTGAACGGTATTTCTCAATTTGAAATTGCACTATAATCTATCATTTTTATCAAATATGCTATGTAAAACTCTATACTTAAACAAATAAGATCCTAACTAAAATCTAAACATATCAACAAAAGATATTCACAATTCACTTATAGCATGTTTGATTCATGCAACTCAAAGAGAAAAACAATTTCAAAAAGATTAAAAAGTGAACTTATTTTTGTTTCTTACTTTGATCGAGTAGATGTGTAAAGCTTTTCACCAAAAACGCTTTTATGTTCTTTGATTTTCATAAAAATCGAGTAGATGTGTAAAGCTTTTCACCAAAAACGCTTTTATGTTCTTTGATTTTCATAAAAATAAAGATTGGGGTTAAAAATCTAAAGAGAAGATAGAAAGTAAGTCCAAAGAAAGCTTGATTTTTTAAAAAATGAACTTCAATGATTAGAAAATCTATTTATAATTTCACTTTTATAATTAAAATATTCTAGTTTCATGTTTTAAAAATCACTATTATTCTTAGACCATTTTCTAGGTACTCACATTCTTTCTAACAAAAACAAAAAATTCAACCTCAATTTCACTTGCCAACAAAAACTTGAGGATAAAACTTCCTTGAGTCCTCTTCTAATTCTCAAGTTGTATTGCCTGTCCTAGTTTTGTTTTTTTTATTGACAATGGTTAATTGTTAGTTTTTGTCAGTGGAGGAGTTAAACTCACAACCTCTCCCACCCTCTTTTCTAAACCCCACCAAACCAACTTTATTTCTCCAAGATAATATTTCCTCTAAGATGGTGGTATAATACTCTTCTATCCTTATTGGTTGGGCATCCAGTGGTATACCTTCCTTTGCTTACACCTCATCTGCTTCCACCACTATGAAGATTTGACAAATGGGGAGGTAAAACAATTTTATAGGCTACTGGAGCTATCTTAGAATTTTATAAAGTCCAATGAAATAAGAAGACAATGTCATAGACCGAATACAAATATGAATTATCTAAAGTCGTTTTTGCATAAAATCTTCCATGTACCTCTGTTGCATATCAATATACGCGTGTCGTTGAAGACTCTCAAGAAAAGCGTTTATGTCTTTCACGTGAATTTCACCTTTGAAAAAACATCCTAAACACACGATTTTTCAACGTCAGACTAAACAGGTTATTTCTTAAATTTCACAAGGTATTTTTATATTTTTATTCTAAATCCTGAATTACAAACACCATGAATGCAAAAATGCGCAGTGTTTATGTAATATAAACATTTCATATGAACTCAATCACGCAGATTTCTCAATCGTTTGCAGAAAGAAAAAAGACAGGTAATAAATTGCACAAAAAGTTGACATCTATCCAAATCTTAACACATATTTAATATGTTATACACGATACTTGTAGAATTTGATTTATAAGCATTGCATCTCCACAATCCATTCACAAAGTTCTACTCTCAGACAGTGACTTGTATATAATCTGTCATATTCCTAAAAGGTCTGTGATAGATTATTCCAATTTCCCAACAACATATAGCATACATGTTTCCACTGGTTTTCAGACAATGCAAACCATAATTGAGCACCCTCTCCCAAACATGATGCATGATAAGGATCTACACATTCTTTGGACCCAGATAGCGTTTCAGGGATGCTTAAATCTCTCTAACTTCTGATCTTTGCACACTTCGTACTTTTTGTTCAATATCTCTGATCTGATGAGGATTCCTTCCCTGGTTAAAGGGTATCCTTTGGTGATAGATACTCTGACATGCCCAAAACAAAACCAGATTTCCACAATTTAAAGGAAATAAGTAAGCTGCTCCTGCTTCTTCTTCCTTGAACCTCCTTCTCCAAACAAATCATTCCACTCCTCAAGCTCACTCATTATTGATCCTTCTGCTGCAAAACTAGCAGTCACCTGAATGCACACGAACATCTATCAATTTCTATGCCATAGATGTTAATAGATTAACTTTGTATCGGTATCTAATGGTGCAATGTTCATTGAAGAATGGAATGGAGGGTTAATTGAAAGTTTATAAAATTACTCTAGGAGAATGTTCTATTTATCGGATCTGATATAACTTTTAACCTCAACAATATAATATCTCAACTCAATGTCATTTACCTAAGTGCCAGATATCTGTTCTTGAATTTCCTTGGAGCATCTTGTAGAATTACTCATTTTTAAGCAAGTTAAATATCTTTGAGACAAATAAAGTACCCTCTCATAATTGAAGTGAAAAACTTTCCATTGTAAATACCTGACTCTTTGCCTGTCTCATGTCATCCATGTTTATAGGTCTCAAAGTAATAACTCGGTTTTCTTTATCTTCTTTAGCATCAGATGCATTTTCTGAGATTTGAACTTCTGCTTCCGTTTTCTTCTTTTGAAATAAGACAAAAAGGTTAATGCTTACAATACAGAAACTAATAATTTTTGCATTAGATTGAGATCCATTTATGGCTCACATTATTTAAACACAATTTTAAGTGATTAGGTAATTACATTTTCCTTAATCCTCTCTTGTCGTAGTAGCTCTCTAACAGGTCGATAAGCAGCAGCCGTGCACAAATTCTGTTTGCAGAAATAAATGTCAATATCATCACCACAAACTATAATTGAGGAATTAGAATAACCAATAAATTGAACCTTAAGATCACTTCCAGTATATCCTTTTGTCATGATTGAAAGCTCTTTAAAGTCAATATTTTCATATTTTTCCTTAGCTAGGAGAGTTTTCAAGATCATTTCCCTGTTCTCAGCAGATGGAATACCAACCATGATCCTGCTCAACATCGTGATCAATAGATATATCAATCATTATCATAAATATTAAAAACGATAGCTTTGGACTAAACTGTGCAATGATATGGCTATGATTTATTTATCCAAGGAAGACATCAGGTAAACTCAATCTATTGAGCAATTATGAACCAAAATAAACGTAATTAATTATTTAAACACATCAGTGGTTGTTTCAAAATGAAAGTTTACATTTTGGATCAGTTTTCATAATAATGTGCGGTTGATCTCATAAAGAAAAACAGCAGCTGAATAGAAGCAAGAAATCAATAGATGATCATGTCATTCCAACCATAGGACAAGTGTGGTCTTACCTACGCTCAAACCGTCTTATAATTGCTTCATCAAGGTCATATGGCCTGTTAGTTGCAGCAAGAACCAGAATACGCTTACCAGGTTTTGACAATAGGCCATCCCAGTGGACCATGAATTCATTTTTAATCTTTCTCATTGCCTCATGCTCCCCAGATTTAGTCCGTTGCCCAAGCATGCTATCAACCTCATCAATGAAAATAATAGTTGGAGCAACCTTTGCTGCTAGTGAAAACAGAGCTCGGACATTCTTTTCATCTTCTCCAAACCATTTTGAAGTGATGGTCGAGATTGAGACATTGATGAAACTTGCTCCAGCTTCATTTGCAATTGCCTTTGCAAGCATTGTTTTTCCTGTACCAGGAGGCCCAAAAAGCAATATACCTTTATAAGGCTTCAAAAGCCCACCATTGAATAAATCTGGTCTTCTGAGGGGAAGTAGGACTTCATCTTGAAGTATTTCTTTAATATCATCCAATGCACCAATATCTTCAAATCTAACTCCTATCTCTTTTGCAGGCACAACATCTGCTCTCATGCGCTTCTCATACTCGTTGTCAGGAGGAACATCCTGAAACATGCAAAAATTCATTGGACAACGTGAACAAAAATATGGTAAACAATAAAAAGTAAGTGTATATCAGAAGGTTTCTATTGAACATATGCATTATGTCATACTCATTAAACTATAAGTCTGCATAAGCATGTAACATTCAGTCTATGATGATAAAATTGGTGGAAAATACAGAAACAAGTGAAGTGTTGATGGTATGAATATCAACCATCCATATTGGAACCGATATTAATTTCTAATTGGTGAAAACATGTTTAGAATTATTAATATATTGTCTCTTTTAAATTATTTGGGGTTCAAAAGGTGTCTAATAAGTTGGTCTGAAACCAAAACGAAGGAAAAATAATCTATTTGTTTTCAGTATACAATTCATTCACCTCTGCAGGAGCATTACTGTCGCCATCTTTCTTTGTTACAGGAGCATAGTCATAACAATGAAGTAAATGTGATGATCCCCCTTATGCTCTAACTGATAAAATAGATCACATACCTTGTTTGAATCTTTAGTCTCCGAATTACTTTCACTTTCCTGGAACAAACTTAACACATGGGACAAACTGCCCAAATCCAATATCAGTAACTAGAAAACTCTTCTTAATAAATAGCCTAAAAGGAAATTTGTCAAGATATGTACCTATTGGCTGATATAAGTAATTTTCCATTCCGGTATTCTGGATCTTTAGTCTCCCTTAAGTGGAAAGAAACCGCAGATGCCACAATCTCTTCAATCCAATTACTGAGCAGCGTAGTGTCAGAATGGCAGACGGAATTCAAGTCATCACAATCAATATCACTTGCTGCAAGTACTTCAGCAATGTGGTTTCTGGTATCTTGAAACAGAATTGTTTTCGTGTCCTCTTTCAGTTTGGTTTTCCAGCTTGCAAGATCGCTGTCATTTTGAGGTGCTTTGATCTCAATGTTGTAAGGGAATAACATTGTGAGCTTCTCATCAACTTCTTTATAATTTTCATGATCCAATATCTGCGAACCGAGTATTAGTACTGGTCCTGAAAGTTTCTTTAGTAGATTTTGGAACAAATTGTGTAGCCTTGGTGATCGAACAAAGAGCTTCTCAGCATCCTTAATGTATAAAATAATGGAACTGGTTTCCGAGATGGAAACCAAGACCTGAAAAGTTTCATAAGCCTGCTTGTTAGAACTGTATTTGTAACAGATATATCCTGACACTGTTAATTAATATTGATTTTCAATACACAGAAATTTAAAGAGATATTGTGAGTAATTGGCCAAGCGCAGAGAAAAAGGAGGATTTGAGAGCCATGGGCTGGGATGAAGACAGCTATGTATAAATTCATCATTCATAATATCAACTCACTGAAATTTTGTCAACTGAACTACTTATTCTTGACGCAATAGAAATTTGTACTTCAAAAACAAGTTTTAGTGATGAACTCACCTTATAAAGTGATTGCACGAAGAGCTTTTCATCAAAACAGAAGCCGCTTGTGCCCTTCAAAGGAGCTGAAAACATGAACTAAAACAATAAGCATAATATTGCTGAAGAACAATGTAATCTCGTGCATAAGCAGCTATAAAAAAAAGCATAATGTACTTATCTTACTGAACTTTAATGGATTTAACAAAAGAATTTTGACTTCTGAAATTAGTCATGTCACAAGTATACGACTGCTAAGAGAATCATATTGAATAGCTACAGAGAATGAAGTAACCAAGTAATTTACAAATCAAAGCATTATTTTGTCAAAAGGCACACAGAGCACCAATACAGTAGAGAGTTAAAAGAAAGAGAATAAAACCAAACAATGAGAAGGATGACAGGCACAATAACTCGCGTAAGAATGTAATTTAAAGCTATAAATGTGAATATAATTATGGAAAACATGTGTGGAAGATAATTACTAAGAATTTTCCTTTCAAGTATAACCTGGATCTGATTGATCACATTGAGAAGAGCTAATCGTATCACATGCAGTAGAGGCATTCCTAAAAAGTTTCAGAGGATTGCTGGAATTTTCAATTTCACTACTCTGTCGAAGTAGTGTACCTGAGAAGAAATTAGCATTCAAGATATCATGAAATGATAATTAAATAGGTGACTTACCACCATCTAGGTAATGTACAATAACTGGAAGATACAATCAGTCAATGCAAATTCAGAAACATTAGAGAGATGACAGATGATATAAGAACTAATGACCTTTCATAATTATGAGCCTCATAGCATAAATAAAAAGAATAATCAATTGGTACATTTAAAATAATTCACCATTTTTAACTGATGATGACTAAACTAAACTTCATAACAGGTAATCATAAAACAAGAATAACATTTCCAAAAAGCTCAAGTTCAACTTCCTGCAGTACCTCTGATTCTGCCAGTTGAAGGGAGGATTGTAAAGGACCCAAACAAATCCGACACTCGCTCCAAAGTCACCTCAGAAATGGACCTTTTAAAATACTGTCACAAGTAAACGGGTTAGAAAATCAACCAACAATTAAATGTTTTCACTGTTCTTTTCAAAAGCAAACATTAATAAAAGAGCACTCAGTTCAGGGAAGTTAAAAACAACCCAGAAAAAGGCAGTTCAGCGAAGAAATGATCACAATCATCTCAAATTCAATAAATAAATTGGTTGTATACTTTCAGGGAACAACAGAGTACAGAAATAGATTAAGACAGGGTGAATAAATAGTGAAGTATCTTGAAGCAGAAGCAAAATGTGGAGCAGACAAAACTTACCGGTTCTTTTCGGGGACATCCATATTTCCTCTGCATCTGTACAAAGGTAAACATGACAGTATAACATTATTTGTGATAATTTAAACCATAGAGAAAATATGTAAATAAATACCTCCAATGAGAAGTCAATTATGTCTAGCAACAGTAACTTCGATTCAAAGTGATGAGCTAAAGCTTGGGCAAGCTTTTGCTGATAAAGTTCTTGAAAATGTAACATGCAACAATGTCAATTAAATGGATTTGAAAACCAAAATCTATTTTGGATAGAAAGATAGAACTTGTAAGTAATATACCTGCAGGTCCAGAAAGCAACATAGCTCTGCTAGCTGGACAAAGGTTCCTCATGTGCTTGGAAAAGTTTTGTTTCAAATAAACATATCCAGCACTTGTTAACAAAAATTGGTCTCTTTCACTGTCATTTTAGTCATCAGACAGAAACATAAGAAGTGGTACAATTGGGCGCAGGTTTTTCATGACAAATGTATGAATTAGGAAAATGGTCATTCACATCAAATTCCTCCATGGCTAGATAAAATCTACTAGTAACAGGATTCCAGGTTCAAATATAGCTATCTATGCTGCAGATTGGCCCTTGCTCAGTTAATTAGAGTATTGATAAGCTTACATTTTCTTACTAACAATTCATTTAGGAACAAGGGTACTGATATAGTGTAGGGTACAGTGGTTGGAAACTAATAAGACTAAAAATCAAGAAGCAGGAGTTTGAGTTCAATAGAATCCAAGATGCACCATCAACCATAAAGGGATTTGTTTTTTAATTTTTCAGCAGCTAATAACTATTAATCATAATTTTAAACCAAGGAAATCCTTAAATACTAGTACATAGCAACTTACTTAGCTGTCAAGTAGACCACATAAGAGCAGTAAAACATATGGAAGAAATCATATATGATAAAGGCTGCATGACATGCTTCAAACAAAAACTGCATAGGCATCTAATAAACAGGAACTTCTGAGGACTATGAGATCACATAACATTTTTTGGGTACGTCAAGTTTGTTTTGCCACGATTTGAACCTTAGCTTCTACCTAATTCCACCCCCATTTAACATTCTCCATAAAAGTAACTTCTTTCTCAGAACAAAAGTATGATCTTGATGGAGGAAATCACATATTCCAAGAACATTGCAATCTTCCGTAAGTATAACTTTTTAGCAGAATTTTTGACCTTCAGACTCAATAGTTTTGTACTATGCGAAAAAAATTCTCCCTTGCATGTTTGCTGGTATGACTTTCAACGCGTAGGGTTACTCAAATCACAGTTTATAGGTTCAATGAAACGAAATACTAACTGCAAAATGTCACAGTATAGTAAAGCACAACTGGAAAAGTTTGTATCTTTTATTAAGACTTGAAGCTGGAAGACAGTTAAGCTGGAAAAGCTTAACTTAAGCCATAACCAAACTAGAAAAAAAGTGTTATCTCACAGTAAGAGCAGCTACTCAATCAAAGTGTCCTTTAATTAGGACATACAAATTTCAATCCCACATATGAGTTCCTACACTCATTATTTTTTTTGTGCATATTTAGAGTCCTGACATACTTGTGGGGTTAACAGGGTCACCTTGCATCGTCTCATCGATGTTTTACTGAATAAATACTCAAAATAACTTTACATTGAAAAGGCAGAAAAAACTGTCAACAGAATGTCAAAGAAAGATTAAGGTTCTCAAAGCAGTAGTGGTGACGTGAAGTCAACAACAAACAATCTGAGAAAAGAGATGAGAGGTGAACCATAGACTGAAACCAGAAAGCATTTACTGTGAGATTCACAGAATATTGCCATGAAATTCGCTAACATGAAACTGTTTCGTGTCTTGAAAACACTTTGACTAGTCAGGATTATTTTAATAAGGAATGCAAATATACTAGAATTGTTTTTTTAAAAAAATTGAATCGCTGATAATGAACGAGTCTATAAATTACCTTAAGTAATAAGGAAAGTCCTTGAATGTGGTTTTGCTGTTCTTCCCATCAATGACTTTGTTGTTCAGCTCCAGCACAATTTGCTCCCCAGAAATCTCATCTGATTCACAACTCCCTCTCACCCATTTTTGAACAGCCTGTCCTGTACTCAATCCAAGTCCTACACCCAATCCAACCCCAACACTCAATGCTGACAACAACACGTGTTTCTGTTCCATCACAACCCACTTTACTGAACACACAAAAGCTTGCTCCTTTGATACTCCGGTGATCTATTTTCACCAAAGGGTATCAGAATTGTTGAAATTCATAGGAAGCAGGTGAAAGATTCTTGATATGAAAGAAATACAGAAATGGTTCTTTATGGAGAAGGTATGGGGAAAACAAAGTTTATGTGTACAATTATGTCTCCGTGTTGCTTCAGGCATAGCTTTCTATATATAGATTCACTTCTGCAAAACAAATTCAAAATAATGTAAACGATCCTGGGAAGATACATAAATAAACTCTTCCTCTACTTCATTTTGATAGAAAATCCTGGTATAGATGAAGGTAACACGACATAATATTTTATAGGGAGGGGGTGTGGAATGGATACAATAGGACGTAGAAATTTTTCCCTTCATCGTTAAGTTCTAAGGTGTCAGAACACTGAAAATTCATATTTGATTAACTAATATTTGAAATAATATTTTAGGAATTATTAATTTAAAATGTATCTTGAAACCTACAAAAATTATTTACGATTCTGAAATTAGATTTACAACTAAAACAAAAATTGTCTAAGATCTTCTATTTAGAATTCCAACGTCTTTATTTTTACTACTGGCGTGGGACATAGTATTTTTTAAATATATGTTATATTATATTAGTAGATAATAATGTAATGTTATTAAGTTAATATATAAAATAAAATTATATTTATTAAAAATAAAGTAAAATATATTAGAAAAGATAAGAGAATAATTATTGATAGATAGAAAAAAAAAAGTAAAGATAGATAATTTTATAAAAAAGTTTGTAAAAATAATAATCAATTTTTAAAAATTTAATAAATAATTATATTTTAAAGGGTAAAATTGATATTTTGAAATGTGAACATAAAGAAGAAAATCCTCTTTATATATTGTTATAGATTCTTGGTAAAATACCCTTGTGTTAATGAAGATTTTTTAAAAACAATTGATAAAAAATAACTCACTCAAAATCAATGTGTTAATGTTTTAGTAATTTTTTTTAATTTAAATTATAGTATATTGGGTACGATCCATGGATACGGATACTATGATACATGTACTTGCCCAGTTAACATGCGAGTATAAAAAATACCCGTTACCCGCGGGTATCCATTTTCAATATCAATTTTTTACTCGTTGCGGGTTTTATCAGCGGATACCCACATGTACGAATTTTTTGACATCCCTAATCAGGATTAAGCTGAGTTTGGTCCCCTTAAAAACAATACTTTGAGTTAGAATCAAACATCAAGTTGAGTCATCTCAGGCTAGTCTAGACCGAAGATCAAGCAAGAATGACCAGCAGGATCGGGTCAAAGGTCAAGACGACCCAAGCTTACGGCCTAGACGGGCCAACTCGAATTGACGATCTAGATAGACTGACCCAGACCAACGACCGAGATAGGCCAACCAAACTAACAACCGATACAAGTCAGGTCGAGTTGACGAGCCAACCCAAAAAGACAATCGAGACGAGAAAGCCCAGGTCGACGACCTTGATGAGTCGGCCTGGGCCAGGCCGATGACCTTGTCGGGTCGACGACTTAGATGAGCCTACTTGGACAAACGGCCTAAATGGGCCTGGAAGACTGTCGAGATAGGTTGACCTAGGTAGAAGACCTAGATGGGTCGGGCCAAGCTAATGACCTATATGGGTCGGCTTTCCTGGGTCTTACATAGTCCAACGACCTTGACGTGTCGGGCCAGGTCGACGACCTAGATGGCACGAGTTAAGAACTTGGACAAGTCAAGCTGATAATCTAAACGGGTAGAGCATAGTCGATGACTTAGATGAGTTGTCCTAGATCAACAACATAGATTGGTTATGCCAGGCCGACGACCTAGACGGGTTGAGCCTGACCGACGACCTAGATAGGTCGGGCCTACAGTTGAGATGGGTCGTCCTAGCACATAGATGAGATGAGCCAGCTTGGATCGATAGTAGAGATGGGTCTACCCGTGAGGACGACTGAGACAGGCCAACGAGCTAGTCGAGCCTGCCCAAGCTAACAACCTAGACGAATCAGCCCAAACAAACAACCTAAACATGTTGGTCAGGCCGACGGCCTAAACGGTATGGGTCAGCCAGACAACCAATACGAGCCAAACTGAGAAAACAATTTAGATGAGACCGGACTAACGACCTAGACGGACAATACTTTCTGAAGCAAATGAAGATCAATACTTTCATTTTAAAATCAAGCAAGTTATGTAATGTTTATAAAAACGACTAAAGGATGAAAATATTAAAACTACACTATTTTATTATTTGAAATAATCCTAAATATTCATTTATTAACATAAAAGTTATTCAAACCTTTATCTCTATACTTTGCTTCAATGAAAGAATTTGTTTTTTTTTTTCTTTAGTTCCTTCATTTTCTTGTACTTATTATGAATATCTTCTTCTAAATTTGAAGGTAAATGACAATTATATATCAACTTCAAATGGAGGAGTGATTGTTTCATATACATTTGAGATGATTCTTGATGTGTCATAGAATATACTAGCACCTATAATCAATTGAAATTTATCTTTTTCTTGAAATACAATTACACAAAAGAAAAAAAAAATGTATATAATTGAGAGCGTAACAAATAGAAAAATATATTGAAAATTATAGTTAAATTGATGAATATCGAATGATTCAAATAATTGAAAGAGACAATGAAAATTAATTTACCAGAAAAGAAAATTTTCAAAGATTATGAGGAGAAGAAATATATATATATATATATATATATATATATATATATATATATATATATAATCTTATTTAAAAATTAAATGTTAATCATGTTCATAATAATATACGTTCAACATGTGGTAAATCTCTAGGATGAGTTTTCATAATATTCATGTACACAAATTTATTCATTATATCTATTATTAATTATGTCTTAATTATTTTTAAGATTGTCCGGTTTTTATTTTTTATAATATAATAAAAATAAAATAAGGAGAACAATATATATGTAAAAGATTTAAAATGATGCAATTTTGATTTCAAAAAACTAGTAAAATATATAATTTTGAAGTCGTTTTAGTTTGATATAATTTTGATTTAAAAATATTCTATTATCTTAATAAAAATTTAGTTTCTTGTAATATTTTTTAATTTAATTAAAATTATATTGGTTTCGTATGATTTTAATATATTGTGATATAAATTAAAGTCATATATATTCGATACAATTTCAGTTCATTATAATTTATTTTTAATTTTAATTAAAATATTGACGGTTTAAGATGACTTCAGTGAAAAAAGTCGTATAAAAATTATGTGTAAATTTCTACGATAAATGAATTTTCACACCTAACTCATGATTTCTGTATTTTTGTTGTTCTTTTTAACAAATATTAAAAAATCAAATATTTCCACTTTTCCGCCTTAAAAGATGAAAAAGAAAAAAAACTCCTAAAATTGTCGACGACTTGACTCATAGGATATATACATTTTTTTTTTATTGATGTTCTTTTTTAGTAGTGTGGACACAGGACTCTATAAGCAGCGTACCAAGATGCCAACTGCGTGATGCAATCTTATTCATATTTTGTATGTTTCAACATACCTAACTCTATTATTCTTTATAGACAACTTTACTGTTTGTATTATTATATATAATTTATAAATAAAAGTTTCATAATATTTATTTAATAGAAAATAATTTTAAATAAAATATTTTTTAAAAGATTTTGAGATTTTGTTTTATAAAAACAGGTTAAATATTTTTTTTAATATATTATAAAAAATATATATTATCTTTAAAATGAATTATAAAATATTTAGTTAGTGTACCTTACAAAACAGCAAATGGCATGAGAAATATTTTCCAGTAAACTATACAAACATTCACTAAAGTTTCTGATATGTCAACTAAATTTCACATTAAATTATATTATAACATCTACTATGGGTTCATTCATATGACAAATAAAGTTTCTCGATAAACTATCATGTAATCTCCAGAAAAGATTTTCCTACATAACAAATAGAATTTCTCAATAAATTATAATATAATTTCTAAATATCTTTAGTTAAAGAAAATGGTTTAAATGATTTGAACAAGAATTAAATATTTTATAGTTTAAATTAAAAATGTAACACAATTCTTTCAAAACAATTTTAAAAAACATATTTATCTTTAAAAGATATTATTTATAATAAATTTTTATATCCTTTAATAGAAAATCATATAAATAATGAATTTTAATTTAACCATTAGTTCTAATATTTCTTAATTTGGAAACTATTTCAACTTCTAGTAAAAATAATTATGACAATCTATTTTAAGAATTTAAGGATAATATATTAAATCTTAAATCTTAAATCTATCTATTCTTTAACAAGTCGATTTTTAACATTTTATTTTTAGAAAAAACAAAATTCTGATTTAATCTATGAAGAAGAAGGGAAGACTCTGACAGTTACTTTAGGTGATAGATCTTGTAAGATAATATTATTTTAAATTAGTATAACATCAAATTATATATCAAAAATACCCATTTGACATCTTTATATAAATTTTAAAAAAAATCTGACATCAAGTTATATCATAAATATTAAAAATATCCATTTGAAATTTTTATATAAATTCTTAAAAAAATATGTCATTAAGTTATATAATAAATATTAAAAAAAGAGTTTCCGTTTTCATATAAGAGAAATAGCTATATTAACGTATATAAATATAATATAAATTTTGTACAATTGAAAGTTTCTTATAAAGTTAGGTCTATTAAAAAAAGGCTAGACTGAGCCATTATCCAATGAATGAGAAATGTGAATCAGTTCCACTTGTTTTCCTTACTTTATTGCGTTATTCGGTGTTGATGTGGCACAGTCGCTTTCGTAGTCATCACGTTCCGCGTATGTAGATTTCCCAGTAATTTCACAATTTCTCATCTGAGAAGTTTCTTTCTCTTTAATAATTTCAGTCATGAAATTATGTATTTTGTTAGAGTGTGGCTCACGACAGTGATTCTTACAAGTCGGTGAAAATGATTTAAATGATTGACTTACATTTGCATGTAAATTTACCAACAATTTCCTAGCATTTAAAAATCAAGATTGAATGAAACATTGTGATTGGTACTACATTTATGAGTACTTTAATTTATGCACAACCCATTTATTGTATAATTACCTATTATTAAACGTAATATTATATATATATATATATATATATATATATATATATATAATACTACATACACATCAAATATATGTTTACTCTTGTTATTTTATTGTTATGTATAGGTGACTATCGAGAAGATCCATGTTATTCAAATATTTTAATTAAAATAATTTGTCAATATTATTTTAAATAAAGTTATTTTAAACATCACTATTGTTATTGTTGACATCTTAAAATTTATTAATCATTTATTATTATATAAAAATTTATTAAAAAAAAAATAAAGGAATATATAGCATGAGAGACTACATTAAGTTTATAATAAAAATTATACTTCACAAAATTTAGGTAAACTATACTTATTATGAAAAAAAAAATCTAAATAAATATATGAAGGTGAAACATTAAATTACTTGTACAGTTCTCTATAAAACAAAGTTAAATTAACCAATTTATCAGTACAATGATTTCTTTCATGAAAAATATGAGAAGCTCTGAATTACATATACTTACAAAAAATACAAGTATCGGCATCATTTTCCTCTAAGACTCCAATAAACTATTAATGTATCCAATCAACCATGACACGTTAAAGAAGAATCACTTTCCAATCAAAGCATTTAAAAGTCCTCCTCCAAGCATGGTCCAACCCTCATAAATTAAGCATAAATAGAAGTATGTACCCGTAAACAAGTTGAAAAACTACTCACGTATTCACTTTGACTTTTTCTAAAAATACCAGCGCATGAAGTTAAACAAAAATAACTCCTAATTGCACCATTTGATTCATCTTAAGCCGGTTGAGATATGAAACTTGTCATATTACTTAACATATGCACTAACTCCTTAATTTGAGAAAATAGATGAAGGGATAACAATCGGATCAAGAAATCTATTATAATTTCTCATTCTCCAAATCATCCAAATAATTGCAGCAATGACAATTACTTTAATCCTTTAAGTGTAAAAGACTACAAAGAGATTTCCTAAATTGAACAATCAAATCCAAGAAAAAAAATTGAAAATTCTGATAAGTTTCATTCAACTATGTCCATAATTGTATAATAATAGAATAATGAAAGAACAAATGAGAAAAAGATTCAATACTATCACCACACAAATAACATAGAGAGTACAAAACCACCTTTTTTCTTAACCTCCATGTCAATAGGTAAATAAAATCTAAAATATCTAAAAATATAATAATAAAATAACAATAAAAGATAAAAGTAAACAAAATAAAACTTGATAATATCAATTATAAAAAAATTCTCTTTTTTCTAACCTCCAAATCAATATATAAATAATAATATAACAACTTCCAAAAAACTAAAGCTTTTATTGGTGGCACCTCATCCAACCAAATTAAATTTCCTCAATTCAGACATTCCATATCAAAAATTTTATCACACTATTATCATCTATAATATGTATATCTCATTAACTATTAAAAAAGAAAAATCACATAAACTGTAAAAAAAAAATATGTTTCATTTTTTGAATTAACAACAAAGTATAATTTTATTATGTTAAAATAAGAAATTCTAGACATTTTAGATATATCGTCAAAACACTAACATCCTTTCTAAAAGATTAATAAACATGAATGTAAATGTCACATTTTTTTAACTTTTGTAACAATGATTTTTAATAATCTAATAAAATTGTAATTTAAATAACTTTTCAGTTTCCGTGAAGTATAAGTCTTTTAGTTTTAGTTTATATTAGTACTATTTCTAATTTTCATCTTAGTTAATAACAATTAATGTTCAAAGTTATGCTTTAGATCTTAATTAATTGACAGTATAAAAAAATAATATCGTATAAAAATTAAATTAAAAAAACAGTACATATTTGTTTAATATATGTACTAAAAATATAAGTTGTTGACATATAATCATGTCTTTACCAACAAGTCAATAATTTAAGTGAAGTTCTACGCATATCGTATAAATAGGATTTCTAAATTGAGTTTCGTAAATATAACTAAATTGAATATTGTAATTAGAAAAAAATATGGCTGAGATTGAAAACTCTATTAAAGGTATATTAATTCTTCAAAAAGATTAATTATTAATTAAACAAGCAAATCAATTTATAGTATCATAAAGAATTGTCATTTGTTTATATATAAAAAAAAGTAGTTCATACACATTAATCTTTTGAACACTATAATGGAATGAATTTTCTTTGACTAAGATATATATATATATATATATATAATTTATTGAGAAGCAGTTTTTAAAGAGTTTAATTCTTTCGTATAGTTCTTTTCGGAAATTTTGTATACTGCTAATAATATTAAGAGTCCGTTTGGCCTAACTTATTTTGAACTTTTTTCTTTTTTAAAAGAAGAAGTGGAGTGGGTCACAAAAACATGTATATAAAAGCTATTAAATTTTAAAAAATTTATAATAGGTTTCATTATTTTTTTTCTAGACTATAACATAATTTTAGTTTTTTATTTTTCTTTATTTCAAACTTTTATTCTGTTAACTGTTTCTTTATACTGAAAATGATAGGTTGCAGTCCACAAGTTTTTCAATTTTTAGTGTCTTAAAAGGTTAAGTGTAATTCATACTTTATCATGAAAAAGTTTGTTTACATTTGACGAGAATAAATACATCCATATATTTTTGAAGTATAATAGGATCAAATATTGAAATAGAGAAAAAAAATCAAAATCGTATTATAGTTTAAAGAAAATATATATAATTAACTCTTTATTTATAATATCTCTGGTTTAAAACATAATTTTGGATTTATTTATTTTCTTTTTTCTTTTCTAAAACATAATTTTGGATCGACTTTCATTTCCTTTTGTAATTCATCTTGGTAAGAGACATGAATCTTGATCTTTCCGACGTGAATCTTCCACCTTTTCCATTTTGTTTCCTCTTTTTTTCAAAAACAAAATCTAAAATTGACAATGGAAAACTCTCGTCGTTATTTTTAATTAGAGTCTCCCCTCACTTCTAATTAAAAAAGCCTGCTACTAACTTTATCAAAGATTTTCACAACTTTTTTAATCTTACCTTTTTCAAGAAAATGATATATTTATGACGACAATATGTGGTTTATGATTGTATAAAAAATATGCGTATCGTTAATAGATTGTATTTAAATTCAAATAAATGTAAAATATAATTCTTTTTTCAAAAGATTTTAACTGATAAAATTTATTCAGAGAAAAGACCGCTATATATCGATGTAAATGTGAATTTAAGTTTTATATTAAATAAAATAAAATAAAATTGAACAATACATACAAAAATATAAATATAAAAGATATATAACTTTTGATCCAATTTTATTTGTCTTTTTAAAAGAATTTTATTATATTTGTGTTGGATCTTCCGAGGAAGAATTATCAAGTACCATTTTTCGTACCATAGAACATGCTTATCTGACCAATTATTAGGAAAACTTTCGATATAAGATCTCGTCTAAGTCAGTCACCACATGAACCTAGACTCTGATATCACTATTGGATCTTTCGAGAGAGGGTCATCAGGAAGATACAATACTAATGAACACGAGTTCAATCCACACATAAGGAATTGACATCACTCTTAATCCAAAACTATAAGACAATGATTTTATGGGTCTTGACTGTCGTATGATACTCAACTTTCTCATTTTTACTTGATGTGGGATTTAGACTCACACTTAAATTTCCAATAATTGCGCATAAAGGGCATGGGATGAAAAACTCCTCCGTGATTAATTTTTGAGCTACTTTTTATGAAAATATACGAAGTTGATTTGATGGTAATCGAAAGAATTTCACGGAAGAATAATATAAGTGATGAGTTTGAATATATCTAGCGATAAAAGAATTAACATATATATAACCTACGACATTGCTACAACAAACCCTTGAGTTTGTGTATAGTTTCATCTTTTTGGTCTATGCTTCCTTCTGAAGTTAAGTCTAAAAGTCCATCAACCCTATAATTTATGAATCAAATGTTGATTTAAGAGTCCTTTGTGTTAAAGTTGTTTAAATGGGTCTACTAGGTTTTAGTCTTACTATTTATTTAATTTTCTTTTCCTATCTAAAGAATCACCAAGCAAGCACAAAACAATTAGCATAGTTAGTGGTTAATGTCTTCCTGTTTTTGCTTTAAATAATTATGCCAACTTGCATTTACATGTGCTGAACGTGTTGTATGTACTGAATAGCATATATTCAAACTTCATCAGAGTATAAAAGTTGGTCGGACCAACCACAAGCACAACGACACTATAACGAGTAAAATTAATCTTTTAGTTGAGCAGCTTTTAAAAACTGTTGTTATAACAAAAATGAAAAAAAAGAAGGTTGATATGAGATTAATTTAATTAGAAATGGTAGATATAGTGTTGGAAAATTCTAAGCATTACTATAACTCTTATATTAAGTGGAAATGAAAAAATTGAACATTATACAAGAAAAAAGACGCAAAAACCTGTGTTAAAATTTTAAGCTGAAAGTAATGTCAAATTTAAGTTTTATTAGTATTAGATATCTTTGATAAATTTCTTTTCAAAAGACATAGTTCTGGACTAGACAACAGTCAAAATTGGTTAAACCGAAGGCCAAGATAAGCTAGGCTAGACTAACTATCGAGTTAGTCTGCCTAAAGCGACTGCTAAGATGGGTCAGTAGAGATCGGTCCGAAGGTTAAGATTGCTTTGGCTAGGACAATTATCGAGACTCGCCAAACCAAGTCGATATGTCAGAATAGACTCTTGAGACGTGTTAGTACAAATTGACGATCGAGATGGGCTGATCCAAAATGACATTTGAGACGGGCCGGTTCGAAATGTCATCCAAGACGGGCCGACCCGAATCGATGACCAAGACAGGTCGGTTAAGGCAGTTAGTCAAGACGAGCTGAGGCAGACTGACGAGACCGACGACTGAGATGGCCCCGACTGGGCCGACAATCAAGACGACTCTGCCCTGGCTGATGCCTAAGATGACTCCATTCGAGACGACCATTGAGACAAATTGGGTCGAGTCAAGGACCGAGACAATTTAATAATAATGTTTAAAAAAGTAATATATTTTTCATGTTTAAAAAAAAAGCCTATGAGTTGACTTTGACCCACATGACTTTTGTGAGTTTTTTTATCATGTGGAATTTTTTAATTAGGAACTTTTTAGTCGTGTGGACTTTTTTGGTCCTTGTGAGCCAAATCCAAAATCTATCGATTGGACCAAATTGACAGCTCTTGAGAGCCATTGTCTTAACGTATTGTAATATTTTTTAAATACAAGAGTTGATATGTTGTTATTATTATTATAATTATTGTTAGATAAATATTTAGTTTTTAAGGACTTTTTTTAACTATATATTATTTATAAATATTTGAACGGAAATATTTTGAATATTTGAACCGGTAGAATTTAAAACTCACTCTTAGATGATCAATTACATGATTTCCATGATTGTATATTTTTTATTATAGATTTATAATTGAAATAAATGAAAAAATAATTATATGGCTTTAAATTACTGTCGATAATAATATTATAAAATAATAATTTTATTTTCTTTTAGGCCATTTCCAAATATTTTTGACTTTTATCTGTCAACCTTTCAAATAACAAGATAAGAAGATGAAATATTTATCATTTTTATATAATTAAATTATTTATAATTATTATATACTTTTTATGATATAATGATATAATGTACTATCTTAAATATTATTTGGAAAATGGAATTCTAATAATTAAAATTTTAAATTACTCAAATTTATATTGTGAAGTAAACACACTATAACATAGCTTAATTAAATTTTAAGTCAATAATAAATTTGAGGATTTTTAATTGGATCTTTACTAAAATTTTCACAAATTTTATATTTTTTAATTGAGTATCTGGTTCAATTTCTTTATTAAATTTAATTGTTGTTTTGTTTTATCGTCTTCAATATGTGTCTATAATATTAAAAAAAGGTGAAATTCTGCTATTAATATAAAATAATATTATAATTAATTTAATAGAATAAGTAACGTTGATTTACATATATTAATTATACAAAAAAAATCTAAAATAAATAAGATTAGGGGACACTATCTCCTCTATTTTTAATATTTATACTTATTTAAATTAGTATCTATAATATAGATCTCATCACATTCATTTTTCTTTACGTTCATAAATTGTTTCACACTTATATTTTTTATTAACACTTATCTTTTTTACTTATATTTACTGCTTTCATCCATGTTTGTTTTTTTTTCATCTAAACATTTCTTTTATCTACATTTTTTTTCCTTATTTTTTTCTTAAAAATTCTTTTTCTCTTCTCCTTCGTTTGTATTCATCTTCTTCGTTCATATCAATATTTTTCATTTACACTTATCTTCATCCATTATATTTATTTATTTATTTTATATTATTTAAATAAAAAGGTATTGTACAAGTTTTTTTAAGTTAATTACTGTCACCCTAGCCGGTTAAGTTGACGTAAACTTTTTAAAATAAAATTACCTTAAAAATTAATTTAAAATAATAATGACTTAGTATCGATTAATTAAAAACGACCTTCAAAAGCCAACGTTAACGAATTAACATACATAAATTTAGTGTCACATATAAGTGCAACACAAAGCGATGCTATTAGCTATTTAACATCGATTTTTTTGTTGGTGACAATTGATATAATCCTATTCAGGAAAGAGTATGATCGTTTCTGAATTTAAATCTTTAAGAGACACGACACGAATAAATCAGAGAAGAACGCAGAATAAGACAGAGATGAAGGGCGCCACAATCTAACAGATTGATAAGTCAAGTGAAGATTCGGCACAAAGATGTTAATTTTGATAAGAATCGGAGGCCTAAGCCAAGAACAAAGAGAATCCTTTTTAATGAAATCAAATTCAATATATGACTAAAAGTTCCTACATTGTTTTTGGTACCTCTATATATTACCTCTATATATAGATATAAGTTTAAGAAAATCTGAGAACCTACAATAAGGCTCAAGCCCAAAACATAAAAGTATAAACTAATTTATAAAAGAAAGCCCAAAGACAAAAAACATAGATCATAACTAATTTATAAGAAAAAACACAAAGTCTAAAAACATAAACTAATTTTTCTAAAAATTATCCTTGAAATGTGCTTCAAGTCATGATCTTCATATTCTTTGAATTTCAAATTGCTTGTAGCATTAGGATCCTTGAATAGTTTTGATCTTCCAATCTCTTGCTCATTACCCTTGTCATAGGTCTTTTAAATTGTAAAGGTTCATCGTCAAGTTATTCTTGTATAGAATCTTGAGATAGTCCTCTATCATTCCCTCCTTCTTGAAGAGAATTTGTCCTCAAATTTGTATCACTTGAAGTTTAGGAGATGATCCTCTATGATACCTTCCTTTTTAAAATAATTTTGTCCTCAAATTCGTCTTATTTGAAGATTTTTATTAACAATTTTTTGCCGATGCTAAATATCTTCTTTAATATAAAATGTTGGAATATGAATTTATAAGACATATTTTCTTTATATATTGCTCACTTTTACTGTATGTGAGATGCATGTCTTAGTACATGAATCTTCTGCACTTAATTTTAATAACTTATTTAATATAGTTAACAGAGGATAAAAATGTCATGAAAAAAATGCCAGTTAAGATTCCAATTTAAAGGTCATAGAAAATGTTTACCCCCAGGTCTAGAATAAACAAGGGTACAAACAAGCAATATCTTCTTTGTGGTCTCTACTTTATGAGTTTGCTTAATTTTTAATTGAAGGAACTTTTAGGGTGATGAAAGACTAGATGAGTAAAATAGTAGTGAATTACCTTTCACTATTTCTATTGTGTAGTACATATGAGTAGTGGCATTGCGTGTAACCAATAAATCAAAATGTTTATACAAGAATTAATACAGATAATGCGATGGTGATGTGGAAAAGGAACATGAATGACAAAGCATCCTTAAATATTATATTCGTAGTGTCCCCGATAAGGGCTTTCAGTGCTCACATTTCTGGGAACTTTTCTCCATAGCTAGTTGTAGTTGCAGTAGCAAATACTTGAGGATGTACAAAAGCCACTCTTTTTCCTTTTTAAATGAAACATTTGAATTAATGTCTTCACGATATGGATCCAAATAAATTCTCAACTGTAGAATTTAAGCACCGGATACATGAAACTTTCTTATGTTTGATTTCAATAAAGTGTTAAGAATCTTTCATAATGTTGCATATAGATTTCCTTCTCGATCACCGTTGGAAGTCTCACATCGACTAGAGATAAGGCATGAGTGAGGTGCAAATTTTACCTTACAAATTGATTTTGTAGAATTGAGTTAGACTTAAAGTTCACTTCTAACATGGTATCAGAGTCAGGTTAGAGCTTAACCTAGCGAGATTTTTTGGACATATTGTTCCACTCGCAATTTAATGGACATTTTTTAAACTTAAAACTCACTTCTAACGACCACCGAAGAAAATCATGGAACAAAGATTATCATAATATGAATTTATTTGTATTATAATAATGCATTTATATTTTGACATTAGTTTAATGTATGCGGAATTTAGATTTTTCTGAATAATATGAACATCAATCCTTATTTCTGGCTTGATGAACTTTTATGAAGTCTATGCAGGAGAAAATTAATCCTTTTCATAAATTAAAATTGACTTGTACAAGTCTTTGCGCACGACATTTGACCTACCCTTTCACACACAGAGGGGCGAAAAGTAATAGCACGCGTAAGGCGAATAATATTTTTATGAATATATAGATGTAAGATGAAGATTACGTAACATAGTATTTTTGTGGATTAGATAATTTGGGTACTGCTACTCCCACCTTCTGGAGTTACTATTTAAAGCCCCTTTAAGCTATTTGCACCTCTGCTACTTAATTTTTCGCAACCTTATCGGAAACTAGTTTTTGAAAATTATTTTAAGAATAGTGACTCGATTCCTCTAAAAACAGTCTATGATGTAGTATTTTGTAATACATCGTAAAAATTAATTTACATAAAGAATTGTGTTAAAAGAGTGGTTTGTGACTTTTTCCTAAGATATATAAAATGCGAAAAAATAAATGAAAGGATAAAGGTGAGAGGCAACATGGGTATTTTGGAAATGTAAAAAACAAGGTGGGTGTGAATAGTAGGATCCTCTACCCCCTCATCTTCTTCTAAGTCCAACAAGATGTTGGACTTTATTTTCCTTCTCAAATATGTTAGTCTAATACTTAATTTTTGTTTTTAAAATTGAAAAAGAGAAGAAGAGGAAAATGCATAATTTTTCAGGGTGCAGGATATGGTACAACAAATGAAATTGTTTTGTTGGCAGTGGTACACAATAATCGATAAGGAGAGATTACACATATTGAGTTTTATCGTGAATTTCTACCCTAAATGGGAAAATAAGTTACTTATATTTCAGGATTTTTGGAAAGATAGATCGAAGAGATTAATCACCTTTTACGTATGAGTTGTTCCTACAAAAAATGATTGTGAATTTTTTTTATCACTCAACTTTCAAGTTTTATATATTGTCGATCAACTTATATTTAAATTTATAATACATATAAAATAATAAAATATTATTTTTAAATATTTAAAATGAAGCTTAACTAAGTAATTAATTTATAATTTAATTCTTATAATGTAAGTGTGAATATTTAATTGTGGGCACAGTTACTTTTTGTTTTGAGCTGGTTAAGAGGCAAAACACCCATTCGATCCCTCGTCGAGACAACGACCCCACTTCCATTTAAGTGCCTCTCATCTTCAAAACCCAACTTCCAAATTATTCACCACTTAACTCAACACTCACGGAAGCACTTGGAGATTATTGTATTTATGATTGAATAATTTATAAACTCTTTTTATTTTAATTTGGTTACAATATATTTAGTATTAAATACTATTAACCAGTGGAACTTAGATCAAAATTTTAGGGGAACCAAATTATATTTTTTACATTAAAAAAAATTATATTTTCACAACATTAACAAACACATGTGATAATAGAATCCAAAAAACACGATAATAATATATATAAAAGTGTAACAAAGTTTATTATCAACAATCATATATTAAAAAAAGCAAAAGTTACATTTAGTTATAGTGTTTCTCAATGCTCTTTCCATGATTTAAAATCTTGAATAATTGAATCAGAAATGAAGTTTGTTGTAATATCTCTTGCAATATAGATTATCATAGTATTTGTTATAAAAACTTTTAAAACCTATAAAAAAACACTCAAAAAAGATAAAACATGTTGATGACAATCAACTCAATGCCAATTAGAATTCAATGAAAATAAACTCAATTACATGTAACAATGAAAACATTTGAGTCAGATCGTCCGTTTAGTTTTTTACTAAAAAGATAGCACAGTAAGCAATATGCAACATCTTTTAGTGGCGAATATTGAATACTCTAAGCATGAAGAAAATAAGTTAAACCATGTGTATTGAAATTTTCTTGGATAAAATAGTTTTACTAGACAACGAATAATTTTCTATATGCATTTAATATGAATCCCATTTTAGATAAGTCTTTCGTACCTCATTATTTTGATTTGGTGGGTATTACCAAATTTGAGGGCGTTTTCCCGGATCACGTTCTAAAGTCTTTTCAAATTCATTATATGTAACTTTAGAAACTTTAGAGTGGAGTTGTTTTTCATTTTCTTCAATTTTTTGATTATTGTGACGTAGATGTATTTTTTTTATCTTCATCACAAACAGTGGCGAAGCATTGAAGGAGCATAACATTTTAAAACATAATAAAATATATAATAGATGACTTACATAAAATATTAATATTTTAAAATTTATCTTAAATGTAAACAATAAATATATATAAATATATATATATATATATATATATATATTTATATATATATATATATTTATATTTATATATATATATATATATATATATATATATATATAATTATTAATATTTGTAAAAGATAACTGAAATAAAATCTCTATTATCATCACAACACAACTACACATTTAAGAGTAAACTTTTGAAACAATTCAATATAAAAAATGACTTATATAAAAGATATATTTTAATTAACAAATTATAATATTTCAAGTTTACTTAAATATCATCATACAATAATCATATAAACCATGTATAGACCTATACATTAAAAATATTGAACAAGTGAAATATAAAATAACGTCTTTCAAATACACTCATATTAGATGTATCTAATTAGATACCTAATATCCAAGACTTAAAACTACAAGTGAATTTAAGAAAATAAATCAAACTAATTAGTTTATTATTTTCTAATCTCACTTAAATGATAGAAGATAAAAGAATAAATTATAGTCTTTCTTAATATAAATTTTATTTTAATTTATTTTTTACAAATATTTGTATTTATATATCAAATACCAAATCTCACTAGGATAAGTTCAAATAATAACTCTGATATCAGGTTAGTAAGTGAATTTAAGTCTAACTCAACTTTTCAAAACCGACTTATAAAATGAGGTTTGCATTTATTTGTATAGTGTGAATTTGTCTTATCTCTTATCAATGTGAGACTTCAAATTTGCAAATATATATATATGTATATGTCTATGTTCTTGTTATGTTTTATGAGAGTATTGGTTTTTTTTTTTACAGTTGGTGATACAATTTAGTGTGTCCATTTCAATCGAAGAATTAAACAAAACCAAATCAATGAAAGAGATATTGAACCTCTCACCTTTTGTATCCTTCCTCTTCCTTCCTTCACCATTCCAAACCAATAAATATAGCCTTTCCCTACCTTTATTTATTTTTACCTTTATACCAAAATAAGATCAAATAACAAATATCATTCGCGTGTTTTATAAAACAAAAAGTTTACATACTTAACCTTATGTTTTGCATCATAAATATTTCCATAAACATAATGTGAATAAGGCCAACAGTTACAAGTATTTCCAGACTTTATTATAGAGCATTCAAAACATAATGTTATTCCTTAATGCTAAGGAAAATTCATACATTAATTCTTTCTAACTCTCAATAAATAAAATTGTTCTTTCTTATTTCACGCTTTATACATTTTTAAAACCTTTCTTTTAGTATACATTCCTTCGATTTCTTTCTTTTCAATCTACATATATTTATATTTTAAAATTTGTTTTATCTCTCCAAAGTACAATAATTTTAGTATTTTTTTAAAATTAAATTTCTTTTTTTATTATAATCATATTAATGAAACACAAAAAAATACTATAAATATTTTTCGCAATGAAATCATTTAATATTACCATAAATTGAAAATTTATGTTCACAAGAAAAACAAAAGTCTTGAGTATTGCATGCGTTTAAGACTCTTTTTTCTTTGAGAAAAAATTGAAGTTAATTTCATTGTAATTTATGTTTATTTAGAAAAAGGATGTTTACCAATCAATGAGTTCAGATGAAAAATAGATCACACATTCTGGAACCTACCAGAGAAATGGTGAATATACAATGACAAAATTTTGACCCTACTATTCAATCACAGTCTCCGATGAGAGTAAAAGAGACCAACGTCACTTTATTCTCAGTGGAAGCTCTACACGTCCTGAATCAGTCAAGTGCTGTATTCTAAGATTCAAAATTTCTTAATCTATAATTAATCTATAATTATATATATAAAGGAGATTGAGTTCACAATTCATAATTTTAACTTTATCCTTTATAATTTAATTATATATTAAATTTTTAAAAATTAATGGTTACTTTTACAAGATTTTATAAAATTATTTACTTTTTTTTTTCTTAGTATTCATCAACAGTTATTTTTCTCTTATTTTCTCCGTACATTTTATTTTATTTTTTATAAATATACTTTTATTTTGTTTATTAACTTAATAACATTACAATATCATCAATTATTAATATAATTCAAAAAATGTGTACACATATCGTGTCCGTGTTTACACTAGTATTATAGAAACTGTTTTCATTATATCTTATGTGTTTGGTCATTTAGGTTGGTTCCTTATGTATTGTGAATTCTCAACTTAAGTCAACTTCATATGAAGTAAAACAAAACCAATGTCGTTTAGTGTATCCGAAAATGATATTTCTTTTATTAACCACAAAAACAATTTTTTGAAATTTCAATATGAATCTAAAAAAAATCATAAATTTAATATTACTATTTTAAAGTTTTAAATTATCAAAAATGCCATTCTTTTAGAATGGATTTGATCATGTATCATTTGTTGAATGACTTAACAAACCTCCTCATAGCAAATTATATTAAAATCAAGACAAGATATATACCAACCTACTTACGTCTAAATATATTATACATTTATCTTCTAAAGAATAAATTGTTATATCTATTCACGACTAGGTACATAACATTTAACCCAAATAATCCTTTTTAACAAAACAAATTCCCAAACAAATCACCCAAATGAAACCAACATGCATGCATATTAGACACGCACAAAACCACATAGGCTTCATAACCTAAGGTTAAAGAAAATAGATTATTCCAATGTAATATTATTGACAAAGACATGTTTTGCAAACTTGTCTACCAAAAATATAAAAAAAGAAAAAGATGTTTTATAAATTAAAATTATTTTTTTTATAAGCAATAACTAACATATAAATATAAAAAAAATATTAGGAATGCTTCTTTTATGTTAGTTTGGTGTTGGTTGCACAATTGTCCGGTGATGGAGGTTAGGTGGACTAAGTCATAATTTAAGAGTGAGATTCCTAGTAGGACAATTACTTAGGGGGAGATTGTTGCAGGTGACATTAATTATCCCGTGGCAGTGTCCAGATGGACTAGGTTTCAATCAAATCGTGATGCTTGGACTCTGACGCTCTTAAGTAAGAAGAGTTGTGCCCTAACTAATGAATATAGTTTTTGACCTAGTGGTGAGCATTCAATCCTACCAATTGGTATCAGAACCCTTATGAGGGAAAGATTGTTCCAGGTAGCATCAATTGTCTTGTGGTAAAAGAGTTGCGCTCTGACTAATGATTATAGTTTTTTGTCTAGTGATAATCAGTGTGCTAAGAATAATTTTACTAGGGTAAAATTATAAAAAGAGAAGGTTTGAAATTATTTTTGTGATTGATGATTGATTTTATATTTAAAGAGATAAAATGGGACAAAATAAGCTATCTTTACAGTTTATCAATATATCATCTCTTAATTTCTAACTACAATTTCTATAGTTTTCTTTTGTTTAAGAAAATACTGTAAAACATTAACAATTTAGGATTATACATGTGAGTGATCATCGCTACTGTTAAAAAAAAATGATTATAAATTATTCTTTAGGGAATTAGGATTATTATAGAAGATCATTAAAAGAATATCTAAAGAAGTTAACAAAAAATAATAATTTAAAGTGAATACAGGAAAGACAATATATATTTTTCTTTATTTTAAGATTTGTATATATAAACCAGAGAAAATATGTTGAAAAACCGTAAAAAATATATAACTTTTAAAAATAATTATATAGATATAGATTAGATTTCTCTTGTTATATAAATAAAATGTCATTTGACTAATTTTATTAGATATAGCATGACAAAATTACTTTTTTTCATAAATCATAAATAAACAATTATTTTTAATTTATCGACTAAGTATAATGCTTATAAAATTAATCAACTCATTTATTTAACATGCATAATGACCATCTTTATTGAATGAATAGGTAGATGACATAAGCAAGAAGAGAAACTACTTGTGGCTATAAATTTTTCTTCATTTATTTTATATTGATTCTTTGTTGAGAAATTGACTATAAAATTATGACAGCACCATTGCAGTTATGCATAATTTTGCAACAAATACCAGGACATTGTGATATTATTATGTGAAAAATACAAATTTAGTAATGTTTATATCCATCAGGCATATTAGGGTACTTGATGAATTTTGTTTGTTAATTCTCTATATTCAATGAACCAACGTGTTGTAAAAAGAGGAAAGTGATAATCATGTCGTCTGGATAAAATAAAAAATTCACATGTCATTCTTTTTAACCAGACTATGTTCGAATATTTTGATTCAAATTTATAAATAAAAAAATAATAATTGAAAAGAAATATGTCATTAAACATAATAAGTCAACACTTTTAATATAAATTAGTTATGGATGAAATTGATAATTATTTTTTACGTTAACAAAAATTATAAATCTGGAAACACTTACTCGAAGAGTAGTTGATGAAACAAAAAACTTTTAAATTACGGTTAGCAATTGAGAATAAAGAGTCATTTTAACCTTGGAAGCATGCATCAATATTTCTTGAAACATCTTTAGACAATAAACAATTCAATTTTAATTTTCTTACAGACTTAATTATTAATCCTCTTAAAATTAAAATTTTAATTAAATTTTTAATAATTTTTATAATTTATTAAATATTTACTAAATTTATGTTTTTACATAAAAGGTTCACACTTAAGTATAAATTTATTAAGTGTTCAATCACAAAAATTATTACATACTTAATTAAAAATTTTCAAATTTATCACAAAATTAAAATATAATTAAATTTTAGTGAAAGTATATGTAGATAGTATAATAAAAATTAATAAAATTAATATTATTATAGTAATATAATTAAATACAAATAATTTGTATAATTTTGTTCTAAATAAATTTATTTATTTTGTAAATAATTTTTTATTTAAAAAATAATTCAATTTGAAAAATGATCAAATAAAAAATGATAAAATTTAAAAAATATTGTTATTTAAAAGATAAAAATAATACAATAATTATTTTACTTTAAAAATACTTTTATTTAAAGAATTCCATTTATATATAAATATAAAACTATATTAAAATAATACATGTTTTTATTGATAAATAATTAATATAACTCTTGTTAAAAATATATTTAAAGACTCTATGTTAAGATCATAATGCGCGCATCTTAATCTTAATATTAAGTTATACATTTAAGTCAAATATTTAAAATGACCAAAAAAAGAAAGTGAGTTTTGAAAATTCTATGCAATTTGTTATGATATATAACTATCTCCTTTTTTTGGTACCAATCACACGTCATATGTATAAATGTCATATGTATAAATACAGGAGTCATTGGTTGGTTAGATATGCATGCTTTTCTCTTTACCGAATTAAAATTCTGGTTGACTTTGCATTCAAATAGGTCATAGTGATTGATCATAACAAAATTATTATACACAATTAAATAAAGCATTTATAACAAAAAAAATTATTTTCATAAATATAGTTTAAAATTCGTGTTTTAATATTAATGAAAAATCCTTGAATAAATTCTATGAGCATGAATATAATAGTATTTAATTTTTAAAATTAGATATTTAAATGTTGGTGCTTCTTATATCAGTTCTTATATATGTATTCAATTTTAAATTGTTAAAACATATTTTACTTTATTAAATAATATAAAGCATTGATTTTTAGTGTTATTTTTATTTCTTAAATTTTTTTCATCTGATTTTTTTTTCTTTTTCTTTCTTTATACAATTTTTCATTTCCTTTTTTAATTATTTGGCTTATTCGATATTCACAAAGGTCATTCAAATTTTTAAAACAGTCTATATTTTGTGACAATTTTGATTATATATCCTTTTACTTTTGTAGATTTCATTCAAAGGGTTTATTTTAATTATTTATACTATTTCTAAATGTTTTTATTTATTGTTTATATTTGACACATGTGAACATATGTGAATTTCAGTTTCAATCCTTTTGGTAATTATTTTTATATTTATGCAACTATTTTTTCTTTCTTAATATTTGATGTTAAAAAAAGAAAAATTTGTGTACGGGTGAGATTTCAAGCACACACTCATAGATACATAAACACAACACAAACACACATATATAGACACAAACAAACACACATACTTAGGCATAAACACACATACAAAGAAATACACACATTTACACACACATGTTGGGTTTTGTTTGTTAAATGGTTGTTTAAAATATTTTGGATTGGATATTCTTCTTAATATGTTGATTGAGAGACTAAATTATGCATATTAAGGTATAAAATTTTCTTAAATTGAGTTTTAAATATAATTTAGATAAGTAGAATTATTTTTTGTAACCCTTTTTATGTCATTTTGATCAATTTGATGTGAATATAAATATTTATACTATGATTTTAAATGACCAAAGTTAAAATGAAATGAGTGAAAGGTGAGATTTGAACAAATTATGGCTTGAATTGATTATTTGAAATATTTATGCTATGATTTTAAATGACCAAAGTTTAATACTTTTGAAAAGATTTTTGAAAACTGATTTGATTATAGTGTTAAGGGTAATTTTTCTAATATTTTCATTAAAGTCGAAACGAAAATAGAACAAACATCCAAACTTTGTTTTTGTCCTATTTTAACTTAAGTGAACTTTTTTTTTTCAAGAGAAAATAAAGTTGAAAATCCAAACCTTGCTCTCGCTTATTCCAAAGAACATATATAAACACAAATTCCATGATTAACCCCCCAAAAGGCTTCATGAGCACTCTAGTTGTCTGGGTAGTGGGAGTTTTTAATTTTGGATATTTTCATGACATAGACATATATGATTCTAGTATATTTCATACAACTTTTTTTTTTAATATTTAAAATTTGATTTTGTTATTTTTAATCTTGCTAAACTTAAAAAGGACATAATGGAATTAAGCAAGTTAAGATCACATTAATAAAAATTTCATGTTGCACGTCCATATTATGATTCATATTATTCATTGTGTAAAATATGTGACCATTGATTGGTTTAGCTATGATAAATAAAGCAAAGATCGTTGGATGTTGAAAAAATATATATTTGATAAAATATATAATTATAAAGTTACATATATAATCCAACTGCAAGATGTTAATCCTTAATCTAACATTTTGTCTCATATATGAATAGTTATATAATAAGTATATTAAGAACACGTAATGTTACTATTATGCTAAAATTAAAAGTGATAAGTTAGTGTTTAAGTTTTTTTTTTGAGACTTTTAATCTGTGGTAATTAAAGAATAATTTTATTTTGTAATGGATGAATAACAATATCAAATGAGAGTATCATTTGTCCATAAATAAATTAGATCCTCACATCATACTACACTATTCTCTATTCTCTCATTCCATTATTGTGGCGGAAAAATTACTAAAAATTTATATCAAGAGAACATGTTATTATTATAGATTCAAATATACTTAAGATAATAGATTCAAAATTATATGAATGATACTTTTTCATATACTAATTTCAATTTTAATTCTAACATGAAAAAGTTTGCTTGAAGAGTTGACTTTTTTATTCTACAAAATGAATTGAAAATCAAAGAAAAAATAGACATAGGAATATTGAAAATAACGAGCCATTAAATCTTGGAAGAATATACCTTAGAACATTTTCGGTATAAAAAAATTAAAATAGCTTGTATTCATATAAATCATATTTATTGAGAAAAACGCATTATTAATGAAGCATATTATCTTCGCCTCAAAAAATCAACCGATTAATAGATAAATAGATAAATAAGATAAAAATAAAAAACACAATAATCTTTAAAATTAGAGAAAAAATCATGACAGTTGTCTAAAGATAATCAGAGAATAATTACTATGTACAAAATTTTAAAATACACAAAAAACACTTTTAACCCTTTGATCCAAAAAAGACCTACGTTCTTCGGAACAGAAATTTAATTAGACCTCACAATATTCTACTACTATAATATAAATAATATAAAGAAAGTTAAAAACTATCTAGAAAAAAACATTATGAATTTAGAATTCATTATATAATTATTAACAATTAGTTTATCTCTGACGATGTGAAAATTTTTAACAAATATTATTTTATGAGCTCAACAATATTAAAATAATATATGCTTTTGTTTATAAATAATGAATGTGACTCGTTAATTTTTTTTATAGACTTTACATTACAGTAGGCATGATCATAATGCGCGTAACCTAATATAAGGTCATACCTTTAAGTGAAATATTTAAAATAACTGGAAAATAAGTTTTGAAAATTCTATGTAATTTTTATAATATATTAATGAGTTTTGTACACGCCATATGTAGAAACCGATGAGACACACTATATATCGGTTAGGCAAGCACCCTTTTTTCTTTACTATATTAAAATTCTTCTTGACTTTGCATCCATATACTTTATAGTACTAATTACCAAGTACCTTATGTAAATGCACCTGAAATGTCTAATGTTTTGTATTTTAGTATTGATTGATTTTATTTATTTATCATTCATAATTTTATTTATTATTTTAATATTCATCATTTTAATTATTCTGTTACAATAAAAAGGAGAAAACACCCATATTAGTTAACATTATTACAAAATTTATCCCTTTTATTCACAAAATTTGTATTGAAAGGTGTGAAATTAAAAATTAGAATTCCTCTGAATTAAGAATTTGCATGGGTAGAGTTTGTTGACTGTGGTGGAGGAGGAATCACCATCCCTTATTATTTAATTTATAATTAATTGAGTGAAAATATAAAATTGTAATGTATTGGGATTCTGATTCTGATCCCAATGCTCTTACTTTTCTTAGGGAAAAGACGTGTCACTTGATGCTTCTTGTTGACTCTGAGTCTCTGAGTGACGTTACTTAGAACTAAGTCTAACATTTTGTTTCTTTTGTACCCGACAAAAAACAACATCAGCACCACACGATTCAATCACTTACAATAAACAGAGACAAAGTCTATGCAAAACAATACCACGCATTTTCTTCGGAACCTTTCATTTTCTCGGGTACCACTCACCGTACATCCGTGAGTGAATTATAATTTTATACTATAAACAGAAAACCATCATCGAGCTTAAATACAATTTTAGTCTTTATTTATATTCAATTTAATTTTTATTATTTTAATTTTCGTTTCTTTGTCAATTTTCTTTAATTTGATTATTTTTAATAATAGTGTCTAAGTAATTGATGAAAAGTAAACCGTTAATGTTACCTGTTAGTTTATTTTTTTTAATTTTTTAATTTAAATAAAATTGTCTACATATTAAGTTCATGTATGTTGTGCCACATAACAATATCAGTATAGTGTCACATATCAATTGAGTGTCAGTATCACGTATTGATGTCACGTGTCAATTAATATAAATATCACATGTATTTTATTGAATATAACATATGGCACTTGTATTGACTGACATGTGATATTTATGCTGACTCACATATTACATTGATAATAATTGACACATGATACTGACATTGTCATGTGACACAATGTTGACTTGATATGTAAACAATTTAAAAAAAAATAAAAAAAAATAAAAAACTTACAAACTGACACATAAAAATACTAGGTTCACCTTTCATTACTATTCAAACACCGTTATTAAAATTGACCAAATTAAATAAAATTAACGAAAATTAAAATATTATTAAATATCTGACAAAAAAAATTATCAAATTGAACAAAATAGACAAAAATAGAAACTAAAATTGTATTTAAACCTTTTTATTATTCTTTTATCCAGAATTCTTAAATTTTAAGCACTTGTAACACTTTCTCACACTTAATTTATGGTTTCGATATACCATATTAAAATATAAATTTAAGTTTAATTTAATTTTTAAAATTGACTTGTATGATAATATATATATATATATATATATATATATATATATATATTATTATTTTTTTTTTGCAAATTTGTTTTATTTCTTAAACATACTAAATTAGTTTTGGTTTCTGTGAATAGAAACACCGGTGGCACTCGTAAGATTTATTTCTCTCTTGGCTTCAAATTAAAAGTTGGAAGATGTTAATTGTTCCCATGTTACCTCTCTTTTTCTTTGATATACATATTCCTAAAAGTCATACATGAATGCTCCTTCACATGATTTCTTTTAAGAATTTGATGATTGTTTCCTTTTAGACTTTTAGTTGTTGCACCTTTTTTATTTATTTTTTCTTTTCAAACTGTTCATCTCTTCCTCTGACGTATGGATGGTTCCATCTTTTCTCTTAAAGAAAATGTAATTTAATAATTATTTTAATTTGATATATTTTGGCTTATTAATTATCAAAATTCCAGTGCCTGACAAGACAATGCATGGAAGTGGAAGGAACTGCAGCACACCACAAAAGCCCCTTCAACTTACATGATTCCTAAATATTTGAAGTATGCGTTTGTCATCTAATTCTTTTTGTCAAACATTACTAAGATTAAATTATTACATCTTTGAAGGTTCATGATCAAGCGCATTATGACATAAGTTGGAAGGTCCTATGAATAAATTTAGTACATAGTATACGTGAAACACGATATATTTTTTTTTTATCAATGTTCAATGAAAGAAGTTATAAATGGACTAAAGTAAAAACTTTGTAATCATTTTCTTAAAATCGCGTTGTTTATTTTTAAATTTAGAGGACTAGTAGAAGAGATGAAGAAAATTAATTAGGGCTTTGTAGAAATCATTATATGCGATTATAGAACCGTACTCCTTTAAATTGTGTATGAACAATTTTTGTTTTTCACATACCAATGAGAAGGATAAACGATTTAATTTGAAATTCAATTAACATATATGTAGTGAAATGTTCACACTCCATTAACCCAGAAACGTGGTTTTCTTTTTGTTAGTGTGTATAGTGACACTACTCCATTAACTAAAGATATCTTTTTCAGAAGTGTTATTGGACTCCAACACGCACCATTTTTAAAAGTGTTCTATTCTAACTCCTACTAGTGGCTAAAATTAGGTTTTTCGTCAAAACCTCATTTCATATTAGTTGTACTTACGTCTTTATTATATTAATTTATTTAAAGTAAGCACTTAATTTCCTTTTTACTTTATTCACGTTTCCATTTTTTGAAAAAAAAATAATAAAAACAGTTAATAATCCTTGAACAAAAGGAAAGAATGAAAAAAAAAATAGTAAGACACATTTTTCTATTTATAGTTATACGATATAACCTCTGCATCAGTTTCAATCCAAACAATCTAAGTTACAGTGTTTTATTAAAGTTGATAATGAAGTTACTTACAAATGCAATATGCAACATACTCAAAGATGTTATGAATTAATGGTCGTCCATTGATTTATACAATTACTCATATGATTGATAATCATATTATTCATTACTCTTTATGATGTAATATTTTGTATTTACTATTTGATTTTATATCCTTTCTGGGTT
>Ga0214544_1002674_pt1 | contig 37352 bp, 32 predicted proteins | sample CNSS3metaG_FD_160074 | JGI IMG/M metagenome (GOLD analysis project Ga0214544, IMG submission 160074) | Root nodule microbial communities from cowpea collected in UCLA plant growth center, Los Angeles, California, USA - CNSS3 | ecosystem: Host-associated > Plants > Roots > Nodule | place: USA...
ATATTTGTTATATTTTGCTCTATATATAGAGTATATCAATAAAATACAAAAACATGTTCCTCCGTATAACATATCACATATATCTCTTATATCTCTCATATTATCAAAAGCCCTAAAATTCCCAACAGTATGAGATAGCAAAACTCGTGCTCATCCTGCCCCGTTGCCATCCCTAATGGTATTAAACTAAAAATAATCACAAATTGACATGTGACAATGACTTTATCGTTGTTTGTAAAAAATTAAGGATCAAATACTAAATCAAATCACTTTAAAATAAATTTGGACCAAATTAAAATAAATAATTGAAAGATTAATTTGATATTTTGTATAAAAGTAAGGAAAAGAAGAATAATTTAGTCTAAAAAATATTAATATATATGCATAGGGATGTCAAAAAATGGGTATCTGTAGAAAAAATTCGCAATGGATAGGAAACGAATATTAAAAATGAATGCCCGCTACCTGCGGGTACGGGTATTTTTGATACCCGCATGTTAACGGGGCGGGTACAAGTATCATAGTCGATGGGTACGGGTATCATAGTATCTGTACCCATGGATACTCGTACCCGCTAAACTTTAATTCACAAAAATACCCTTATATATATATTAGTAAAAAACATTTTGACCTAATTTTTTCTACGTTGCACATCTTGTCTTGTCTTCTGTATTCATTCTTCCAGTTTCAACTATTGGTACGTTGTCTTCTTCCATATATACCCCTTGACATTCTTCTCTCTCCTTTATTATTTGAAATTGGGCATAGTGACGTTTATAGTATGCTTGTTGTCAAATGATGAAATCATAATAAGAATACTTGACACGTGTCAGTTGAGGTTTATTATTTGTTTATTTTTTTTTTATTTTTTAGAAATCAATAGGAGAAAGTGGGATTGTTGATCAAAGCATTTATTAAAGAATTCCATTTAACGTCATTTTATATTTCCTTTTATAATTATTTGGATTTTTAAAATTTATGACAATGATGTATTTTATTTTATTTGAATTTATGATTAGATATTTATTTTTTAAATAATTTTGTAAATACCAGCAGGTACTCGTGGATACCCGCGAGTAAATAAAAAATAAACAGGTATCCGCATATAATAGATATGGATACGGGTACGAGACATATATTTATCCGACGAGTAAAGTACGGAGAACTACTACTTATACCTGTACCCTAGTTGCCTTATTGACATCCCTGAACGTGGGAGATTTCATCCACATATTGTATTTATTAAAATCGAATAATCTATATAACTCCATTTTGAGTCAGGTATACACATTATAAAACAATTTAGACATGAAATATGTAAATTCAATCACGAACATAATCAATTGTAGATAGTATAGATTTTCCTTGGACCATTATTTTTTTCTTCTTGGTATCCCACACCTACCAAACCATTTTCTCTTTTAATTTTGTTTCTCTTTTTCTTCCCTCACCTCCTCTTTCATCCACGACAGATGCAGTGGTAATCTCAGCATTTGGTGTAGCCCTAGAGACATGTTTGCGTGGGCCAAGACAAAACCATCTTTATCAATAAAAATGTGTTACCCATCGTAAACAAACATTGCTTGAAAACCAAGACCTAAAATCCTTTCTTTCTTCTGCATGAAAATCACCCTTCAACAACGACCAACTCTCTTTATAAACCCCCTGTTTTTATGATTAATTCCCATTCCTAACACGCACCTCCAACAACGTTAAATTCTGTGTTGCCCACGATGTCTAAAACGAACGTAAGAAGACAGGGTGTGGAGAGGTGCAGGAGTGTGAAAGAGACACAGAAAATATTGAACCACAACTTTTTCAGCAGAAACCTGAAGAAAGTGTACCCCATTGGGCTTCAGAAAAGCACTTCATCTTTGTCTTTGTCTTCCATATCCTTGTCTTTGTCGCAAAACTCCAACGATTCTTCTCAGGCTGATTCTTTGACTCCACTGGATGAGAAGATTTCGCTGGCACTGCGTTTGATTTCACCTCGTGATACAAGAGAAGATACAATAGCTTCTAAGCCTCTTCAGCAACACCAACCACCAACTTCACCACCCACCACTGGAACTGGGGAGTTCAAAAGATGTAACTGGATCACAAAGAACAGTGGTATCATCACTTTCATTTCCAATTTACCTTTTATTTTATAATTTTCGTAGTCCACTCATAACTTCACATACTGCCATGTTTTGATACCTAAACCTTCAAGCTTATGACCTTAGCTTTGGATAAGATATTTTTATAGTTATAGGAAATTGAAATGAATGATTTTCTTTTATTTTTTAAATATTTTATTTGGATAGAATAAGTAAAATATTTTATATTTGAACTTTTTTAGATATAATAATTAATTTTTTCTTTAAAGATGAAATTTTATTCTATTTTTTAAAAAAATAATTTTTGATATATATATATATATATATAATTAGTTGTGATGTTTTAATTTCAAATTTTATTAGTTCTATTTAGAATATCTTTTAAATATTTTTAAATTTTAACTTTTTTTTTTAATTTTCTCATCTAAATAGTTTATTTAAATAAATTTTAAATTCATCAAATCAATGATTTAATCTCTTAAATTACCTCATTCAAAAATATTATAAGTGTTTTTTTAACTTTTAAGAGATTTTTTCATTAAAAGTTATTTTAAATATAGAAAAAACTCTGAAAGATATGTTTATTTTGTACCCATATATATAAACACTTAAATAGTACACAAAATTTTATATTGAAATCTGGTCAGACATTATTTTATTTTATTTTTATAGTTTTGAAAATTTTGGTTTGCTTTAGATTTCAACCATTACTCGGTGACGCCTTGTTATTTCTTTTTTATAAAACTAGTTAGATATATACTAAAATCAATTTATTATTTTCAAATTTTGGAGAAATTGAATGAAAGAGAATTTTTAAAAAATTAGGTTGAGTTTATAGCTTATTTGATAAGTTATATTCTTTTTATCTCTTATTAAGTTATTATAAGAAGTTTATCAAGACAAAACCAAACAATGAAATGTCATAATATACACATTCTTTTACACTTTGGTGATTTCACTTTTTGACTAAAATGTCTAACCATTTTGTTGGGGATATGGTTTATTCATGGGATAAATAAGACCAAAATATTTAATCTGGAAAACTAAGTCTTCTACCTAAAGCTCTATTTTATAACAAAGATTCAACAACTTGGGTAGAATAGGTTGTTTTCACTTCAATATCATGTGCCTCATCATGTAAAATCATGCCTATAAATTTGGATATTTTTAGCTGCTTAAATTAATTGCTGTTAGAGGTCAACAAAGTCACAAAGATTTTTATTTAAGTTGAGTAGTTGAAGTGTAAAACACCAACTTAATTAGCCTATATAATAAATGTAGCAAAAATTTTCCCATTGGTACTCGTTAGAATTAATTATCATAAAATAATGACAAAATTATATCAGATGTGTTATTAATTATGCTAGTTCTTTACAGTTTTGAATTATTTGTCACCTCATTTTAAGTTCTACTTCCATCTAGTTTACTTATATCTAAGGTAACTTCGGGTGTCACGAATAAAAATGAAGAAAAGGAAAAAGTACTCATTTTTCAATGAGAAAATGAGATCAAAATAAAGAAAAATTGTTATTTTAAAAAATAATAAATTAATTAAAGTTAAATAATTATATAATTACAAAGTTGTTTATACATTAACAAACTTTTAAAATCATAATTTTTTTGTTTTATATTTTAATATTTAATGATAAAATACTTTTTATAGTAAAATATTTGTTTCTTTAAGTATTTGACTTAAATTAGTAAATAATATTACTTTGACACTCTTATATCATTTTTTTTTTCTTTTTTTTTCTCTTCATGAGAGATGAAAAATATAAATAGGCGAGACTTTATATATATATATATTACATTTTTTGCAAATATACTAGCAAAGTTTACGTAAATATTAAAGAAATGTAACTTTGTTGACTGAATATAGTGTATATTAAATTATTTAAATTTATGATATTTGACTATATTTAATGTAACTTTTTCATAATGGTCCAAAAACTGATCTAGGGTTTTTATATGCAGATAATGCCTACATAGAATTTCATGATGAGTGCTGGGGAGTTCCAGCTTATGATGACAAGTAAGATCTAAGAAATGAAAAGTACTCTCTTCATTTCAATAATTTTTATTTGTTTTAAGATTTTCTTTTTCACTTTAAAAATTCAAGAAAGCAACAAGTACTTGTTTTTATAATGATACTTTATGCATTGGTATATATGTTACCTAAATATCTATTATTAATTAACAATCATTCTCTCTAATTATCTTAATGCTTATAATTAATTATTAGTATATTAATTCAGTAAGACGTGTGGTTTACTTTACCTGATATGATTGGGTAAACCATGAAACAGCAAATTGTTTGAGCTGCTTGCAATGTCTGGATTGCTCATGGATTACAATTGGACAGAAATTCTTAAAAGAAGAGAAACTCTTAGGTATTTTTGTCTCTGACAAATTTCTAATTCTATGCAAATTGTTTTGTTGGTAAATCAAATTATAACACTACAATGTCGTACAATATTTGAAAATTGACACAGAGAAGTTTTCGCTGGATTTGATGCAAACACTGTTGCGAAAATGGAGGAAAAGGAAATAATGGAAATTGCATCAAACAAAGCACTTTCTTTAGCCGATAGCAGAGTGATGTGCATAGTAGACAATGCCAAATGCATAACAAAGGCAAGTAACCCAAAGTGATGATATTTGAAATTATTGAGCTAAAAAATTCAGTTTTATGTTTAAGATGATACTGTTTGATGTTAGAAAAGATGGTAGTTAAGTTAGTTAGTTGCGTTGATGACAGATTGTTAAAGAATGTGGATCATTGAGCAGTTACATATGGGGTTACGTAAATCATAAACCAATAATAAACAGATACAGATACCCAAGAAATGTGCCATTGAGGAGTCCGAAAGCAGAGATCCTAAGCAAGGACTTGGTGAAGCGTGGATTTCGGTTCGTGGGTCCTGTCATTGTGCACTCTTTTATGCAAGCTGCAGGCTTGACCATTGATCATCTTGTCGATTGCTACAGGCACCATGAATGTGTCAGCCTTGCAGAAAGACCTTGGAGGCATATCTAACATTTTTTTTTTTTTTGAGAATTTATTGCAATATCCAACGTCTCAATTCATATTCAAGTAACGTGTAATTGAGATTTGTTACTTTTTTTTCTTATCATAAACTGAAAATTTTGATTATATTTTGTCATGTGAAGTTATAAATATGCACTCATCCTGTAATAATTCTTTCAAATTTTCAACCAAATAGAGAGACATGAGTTATGTATAGTTACGTTTTTCTCTTGTTATATTTTTGGACACCTGTACACTCAAATGAATATCTCTCTATATATTGTATAGATTTTTTTTTTTGAGAAAGTTTGTTTGAGACTGAAAATTACTCTCGACACCGTGATGATGACGTGTTGGGGGCTAAATTCTTCAGTGATGAAAGGGCAGAATAGGGAACATAGAAAAGTGGAAAAAACAATGAAAGGGCAAAAAGGTGAGAGTGGGGAAATTGAAATGTGAATGAATGTGGAGTTAAAGAAGGGTGAGTGAAATTTCAAATCTGAAACAGAGAAGGGTGGAGGGAACGTCAACTTGACTGGTATCGTTGCAGTTGCGGTTGGTGATTCGTTGAAGCAGCGTTTGAAGTCGACGGTTTGGAGCGTGACCACAACAGGTGCAAACTGCGATTAAGGTTGGTTTGGGTTGTAAATTTGTGCAATTTCGTTGGTGTGTGATTATTTGAGTTTTGGGGTTTACGGATTTGTTGCATGTAAGCACCTATTTTTCCTTCTAAATATGTTGGCCAGTTGTTTTTTTCTTGTTTGTTTTTTTTTATTTATTTATTTCAGTATCATGTTTTGGTATAATTTAGCATAGGGGATGAATGGATTTTTCTACCCTAAGAAATGTGGAGAAGAATTCCTTGTTTGATCATTTACAATTGTTGAAATAATAAAACCACTGTTCTGGAGGTTGTACAACTCCCCTGAGATCTTGGGATGACTGCGTTTACTTTTTTTAAACGGATTCAAGAAAACAGAGGTGAAATGAGATTAAAATGGTAACAATAATCTAAAAATTCCATGCTACCTGTTTCACGCATTTCATTTCCTGTTTCTTGGGGATGACCATCAAAATCATAAACCATTTCTAAAATTGTATACAAGAGGTGATAAGAGTTCATTTTATGTTTTTAAGATTGCAAGTTAGTGGTGTTTAGGTGATTAAGAAAACATCAAGGAACATTCTCACTCCCATTCGACATTAAGATAATCAAGAGGTTATCTAAGTGTGAAGGTGCACTTCCAAGAACTCAAGAGAAAGAACGAGACTCAATTAACAAAGAAACAAAAACAAGAGAGATGAAGCAATAAATGGGCGTGCAGATTGAAGAGCTTGAACTTAAAGAAGTGAAATAAGATAGCAAGAAAATGTAAGAAAGGAAGAGGAAGAAAGGGCTCGCCAGGGCCGTGTGGGTCGTTGGCCCGTTAGGGTTGTCGGGCCCGCCTGACCCATCCGAGTTGTTGGGCTCATCAGGGTTGTCAGACTTGTCCGACCCGTCCGGGTTGTTGGGCGCATTCGACCAATCTGGGTTGTTAGGCATGTCTAGGTCGCTGTGCTCGCCAGGCTCGTCTAGGTCGTCGTGCTCGCTCAAACCGTTTGGGTCGTTAGGCATGTCTAGGTCCTCGGGCTCGCAAGGCCTGTCTTGCTCGATCAGACCGTTCGGGTCGTCGGGCACATCTAGGTTGTCGGGCCCACCAGCTTCATCTTGCTCGTTCGGACTGTTCGGTCGTCAGGCCTTTCCAGGTCATCTAGCTCGTTTGGATCTTCGTACCCGTCCATGTTGTTAAGCCTGTCCGTCCTGTCCGGGTCATCAAGCCTGTCTGTCCCTTCTGAGTCATCGGGCCTGACTGGCCCGTTCAGGTCGTTGAGCCCACGTGAACCGACCAGGTCGTGCCGACGACCGAAATGAACCGGGCCAACCTAGACGTGTCGACCCTAATCCAAGGACGAAAAGTTTAATAATACATTTTAAAAAATAATATATTTTTCATGTTTAAGAAGAAAGTTCATGGGCTGGCCTTGTGGGCTTCTTTGATGGGGGGCTTTTAATGTGGGCTTTGGCCCTAGCCCACATGGACTAGGGTCAAACCCTGTGGGCTGGGCCAAATTGATAGATATGATATATGGTTTGTGATGTCATTTTTGGAAGTGTTATAGTTATGCAAAATATCTTTGAATAGGTGGAATTTGGAATTTGTTTCATATTTGGCTGTCATCCTAACATAGTTGCTGTGAACGCTGTAACGAGACATTATCATTTGGTACTAGTAAGAAAAGAAAGTGAGTAAGCAATGACTTTGGACTTAAGAAGTGTTAAGTGAATCTGACAAGCTAAAATAGCAACCTGAATTAGTAAGTTTCGTAGCATATTCAAAGGAAAGCCCAAAACTGCAAACAAAGATACTAAGGCAAACAAAGATTATATTAAATTGTTTCAATTTCGTTGGTGATCATTTTGATGAAAAAGAACTACTTCTACTAATAATATTGTATTCGCAGAAGTAAACATAAACAGCTTAGGTACATAGAAAAAGGTCCCCAGAATTGAATTCAATCAATAAATGTGTGATAATGAGATTTTAATCGCAGACTTGAAATACTGTTTCATCAGTTTGTCAATGATATGCCATCAAAAAGATTACTTAGAGTAGCATTTTGTGAATTGGTGATAGTAGTAAGTGTTGAATGGTTTTGTTAGGTAATTTGAAAGTAGAATAGATTGTACAGGTTTTATAGACAAATTTGAAGATGAAATTGAAAATGGGTTGGTTGGCATCTTAAATATTTTCATTCTTTGTACTGCGTTTATGATTTTATGAATATTTCATTCACTTTAGTTCGTCACATGTAGGGACATCAAAATCATGATGGTGGAGAAGGTTTACATTGATATTTCTTTTTCCTTTTTTTATGATTACATGATAGTTTTGGACCTGCGAAGATTAATCAATGATGTGTTATGTAGGTGTCATTGCAACATTTGTGTAGGACCAAGTATTTGACTCATGTCAATAAGAGGTTAATAGATAAGCAAAAGTGTTGTATATAATCAAAACCCATTTACTTGGCTATTGTGTATTGGGTGAGAATGTTAAAGTAGAATATTACTAATGAAATTATGTAGTAGGTGGGTAGAGGAAGGGAGGATTCCAAATTAGGTCTGCAAATGTTCCATTTACATTGCTGGATGTCTGTTTAGGTTTGGGACTTAGGGTGAGTGGAGAAAAAGTTTATTTGTCGATAGAAGACAATGAATGTCATACTCAAAGATTGTTTTGATACAACAGATGTGAATACGAAGGTGGTTGTGGATGAAGTTGAGAAATGTGTTAATGGAGTGAAGTTAATGATTTTTGTAGGTTGTAGATACTTTTAGGTCTTACCCCGCATTGCAAGTTAATTTTAATCTTTGTAATTTAAGGCAATATTGTGTAAGATTTTTAGTAATTATGTTTGTTATCACTTTTATGTATGTTATGTTAATGGTATAAGTTTGGGCATTCGAGCATGTTGTATTTTGCAAGAAAAAGATGACTTCAAGTAAAAGTTCTTTTCCTTGCATTCTTCATTGGAAGGATGTTAGAATTGGTAAGCAAAATTGCATAAACTGTTAGGCATAACGTGGTGAGTGAAATGTTTGATTTTAAAATTTTGATAATTATTTTTTGTTGTTGACGTTATGATTAAGGTCATTACTGAGATCACTATGTCAAATGAGGAGCTTGGTTACAAAGCATTGCTTCGGGAAGTATCTGATCAAGAGGCAAGTCTTGCGGAGCTTGAGAAACATGTCAATGAGTTAAAACAATCTTTAGCAGAAAAGCGAAATGAAGAACTTGGTTACGATATTGTGAAAGAAGCCTTTGAGAAATTGGGGTTTGGTATTGAGGAGAAGAAGCCAACAATGTTCGATGTGTGTTCTCCTACTGCAGAACAGAAGGCATTGCTTCAGCGGACACTCGATGTAGAGGCAAGAATTGCGGAGCTTGAGAAAATTGTCGCTGAGTTTGAACAACTTTTAGCGCAAAAGAGGGATCAATGAGCGATTACATTCTTTGAATGTACCGAAGCGTAGTAGGAGGGGTTTGAACACTGGTCATAAGACAAAGAAGTTGAATTGAATGACAATGTGCACAATCTAATGTGTACACATGGCGAAAGTATGAACCGAGGAAGTGAGTAAAAAGTGTTGTTCAAACACCTTGAACCATGTATTCAAGGAGAACGAAGAGACATCATCAGTTAGCTGTGAAAAAATAGGGTTTAATTAGGTTTTTGGAAGCACATTATTTTTGTAACAGAATATGTTGACGTTGTTCACTTGAAGACATTTCATGATTTTGCTTTGATAGTAACTTACGTAATTTATATTGGTTGGTGCAAGGGAATGGCCACATACATCACCTGGGATAACCTCTCCTTGGAAGTCCAAGTAGGAGTAATAATTGAATTAATTATTTTTTTTTGGACAATCACATTAAGTAACTACATAGTAGACATATTGGACACCATTTCTTTTACTGAATAATAGTAAAATTTTTATCACAAATCTGAGTAACCACTTGTTTGAAAGGGTACTGGACCATTCAATTTTAAGTATGACGACTGATTACGTGTCGCTTTATGTTTTTGTGATATGGTTTTACTCCCCACTGCAACTTTCTTTTTGCCATTGTAATGTCTAATGACAACAAACATAACATTATATATATGTTGTATCTGTTTTAAATTACCCATTCACTTCAAAAATCAAACTATAAGTAGTACTCGGTTATCCCATATTATCTATGCAAATAGTCTTGTAAGAGTTTTTGGCCAATTATTGATATAGTCCATGTTGTACAAATAATAGAATTAACTAATTTTCTAATGAAACATACACCATAGGAACAATAAATTTCAAACTTATTCACTGTGAAAGTCTTCTAAAACAGGTCCCAAACATATGGTTTCCTTCTTGATGTTATTGATATCTCAATAATTGCTTTTGTACATAAACAGGGCCATTTATTCCTGCACCCTCCTAGATTTTAAACTTCCCCTTTTACCCTTATGAAATTATATTAAAAAAAGAAGAATTAAAATAAAGAAAACCTGTTTACTTCTTCTTCTTCCTCCTTCACAACTGCATTAAAATCTTCGTTCTCCCATTTTTCTAACTTCTGTATTTGTTAATTCGGAATAAATGCAAAGAGGGATGAGATGGCTCAGGACTAGGAAGGGAATGAAGTGAAGGTTGACCGATGGATGTTCATTATCCATTGCTCTAACAAACTCCTGCCTTGGCCTCACTCGGCACATGGTGAGAATCATGGTGCAAAACACTGAGGAAAGGAAGGAGATTTTGCAGTGGAGTCTGGTCCATGTCTTTGACTTCACTCAGCTACTTCTTTGCTTCCAGATTTGTTTCATCTGATCTTCATAAATGTATTTCTAGTAAACAACTTTTTCAACTCATGAGCACACATTAGATATAATCACATATTAAATAACATTTAACTAGTATATATTTAGTTTAGTTCTTTTGTTTATCTAAGACTTAGATACTTGGATTATCTTAATCATGATTTAATTTCTTTATAGACTATGTTATCATCAAAAACCTACTTTATCAATATTAACATCTAATGGGGTTTTACAGCATCAGGTTCTAACAATAAGTTTTAGAATAATCTATACCTTCTTATACCTTCTTATTGTGAGCACCTTTTGATCTTTTCGTCTCACCTCTCTATCCCACTAACCCAATCCTTCTCTTTCCTCCCAACCTCGTCATTTTCTTCTCTCTCTTTTTCACTCAGAGATATTCAAACCTCTTCATCTACTTCTGTCTCTTTCGATTTTTCTCTCTCTTTCTCAGCCACAAACCACACCATGTTTTCTATTTGTTTTAGACAACACCATGTTTTCTATTTTTTTTTCAAACAACACCATGGCTCCAGATAATCTTCTTCCTCTCTTCATCTCATTCTCTCCAACTTTTCATTTTCTCTTACTCCATCACTCTTCGTCTTCTCTCTTCATCTCTATTGTATGGATCTTTTCCTCTCAGTTTTTTACTCTCAGATTCATGACCATCGTGACCAACAAGAAAAAGGTAACAACTTCTCATTTCCATTTGTTTTCGTTCTTCTACCATCTCTCAGATCTACTTTCTTTTTTTTCTATCATTTTTATGTTTGGTGGATATTTTTCTCTGAGAGCTACTTATTTTTGTTATATTTTTTTGTTTGATGAATGTTTTGCTTTCAGATCTACTTTTGTTATATGACGAGATTGATTGGGTCGAGGTTTTTTTTCTCAGATCTGGTGTTCAATGTATATTTTGTTTTCATATGTTCTTTTCTTTTGGTTGATGTTTTACTGTGAGATTTTTCAGCACCTTTACAAATACAACGAAGGTAACAACTTCTCATTTTCATTATTTTTGTTTTTTTACCATCTTCTCATATCTATTTTTGACGAGATGTTGGATTGCTATTTTTGTCTCAGAGCTTCTTCATCACCTTCACGAATAAGAAACAAATAACAAGTTCCCATTTGTTTTCGTTCTTCTACCATTTTCTTAGATCTACTTTTTTTTTCTATCATTTTTGTGTTTGATGATTATTTTTCTCTTAGATCTACTTATTTTTGTTCTATTATTTTGTTTGATGAATCTTTTGCTTATAGATCTACTTTTCTTTGTTGCTGACATTGGTTGGATCGAGCTTTTTTTCTCAGATCTGTTGTTCGATGGATATTTTTTACTCATATCTACTTTTCTTTTGGGTTATTTTTTGTTCTGACTTCTTCATGACCTTCACGAATAAAAGAAGGTAACAAATTCTTATTTTTTTACGTTCTTCTACCATTCTCTCAGATCATCTTTTCTCATTTGTTTTCGTTCTTCTACCATCTTCTCAGATCTATTTTTTTGGGTTAAATATGTTTTTGGTCCCTCTAGTTTCAGTAAATTTTGGAATTAGTCCCTCATCAAAACTTTATACCAATTTAGTCCTTCATCTTTCAAAATGCGTGAATTTAGTCCTTTTAACCAAATTTTGTTAAGTTTATCTGACGTTTCAAGCACATTTCATGATAGTATTTAAGTTAACATTGAAGAAAAATGTGTCGAACAGTGTAAATAATTTAAATACTATCATAAAATGTCCTTGAAACGTCAGATAAACTTAACAAAATTTGGTTAAAAGGATTAAATTCACGCATATCGAAAGGTGAAAGACTAAATTGGTCAAAAATTTTGATGAGGGACTAATTCCAAATTTCGCTGAAACTTGAGGAACCAAAAACATATTTAACCCATTTTTTTTTCTATCATTTTTATGTTTGATGGTTATTTTTCTATTAGATCTACCTATTTTTGTTCTATTATTTTCTTTGATGAATATTTAGCTTTCAGATCTACTTTTCTTTGTTGCCGATATTGGTTTGATCGAGTTTTTTTTTCTCAGATTTGTTGTTCGATGGATATTTTATTCTCATATCTTATTTTCTTTTGGTTTATTTTTTGCTTTGAGATCCTTGATGACCTTCATGAAGATCATTTGTAAAAGGTTTGATTTTTACTGGACTAAAATCATTCTTCTCTTCTTTTAAAAGTTTTAATTTTTTTTCATTTATGTGTTGTTGTTGTTGTTTATGTAGGGTTTCTTTTCTCACATCTTAACTTTGTTTTTGTTTTCGAGATGAATGAAATCTTCAAGAAGGAGAAAAGTGAAGATTTCTTCAAAGCCAAAGGCAAGACTATCAAGCACGAATAATGTTCTTAAAATGTTTATTTTTCTTCATTTTTATTTTTTAGATCTCAGTTTCAAAACTTAATGTTTTTTCTACCATCTTTTTTTTTTCACGGGTAAGATTTTAACAGGATGTGTCTTTAGTTTACCTCTTCTTCTTTTCACATCCATGTCTACTCACATCCCTGTCTTCTGTTCTTTCCAGTTTTATTTTCGATTTTCAGTTTGTTTTTTTTTATTCATTTTTGTTTAATCCATTTAAGTTTCGGCTTGGATCATACTCAACTCACTGTTTTTGTGTTCTTCTTCATTGATTTGTCAAAGTTGAAGTTTTTCATTATTAAGATTTTTTTCTTTGCATTAAAATCAACTTACTATTTTTTTTCTATGATTTTCTCCAATCTTTTTATTTTTTTTTCAACTATGATTTGTTTAAGTTTTTGTTTTTTTTTTCATCTTCTAATATGTTTTTTTTTTACTTTTTTTTAACCCATTAAAGTTTTGTTTTTTATTATTAGGGGTTTTCTTTGCTTCAATGTTTTTTTCGTTTTTTTTTGCTTTTTTTATTTATTTGTTTTTGTTTTTGTTTTGGGTTATGCTTTATGTGTACATCTTCTATGATTTCTATTTTTTTGTCTTTTGTTCTTCTAAATTTTCTTCTAAAATAATATACTCACTTGATACTAAAATATTTGTTTAATAGTTAGTATTATTTTTTATCTCATGGACCTTATATTCAATCTTTATGAATATGGGAGAGAAAATATTGTATTATATGTTTTTTATAATCATATTTTAATTATAACTTGATTAATATAGATTTTTCCTTTACTAGCTCTTAATTTTTTATTTTGTAATGGAATTATGATAAATTATTTTTTAATCTTAAACTTAAAAAAATATGTATATTGATGAAGAATAAAATAATATATTTATTTTTAAAAGTGATAAAAAAAAAGATATGATTATGAAAGTTAGACAAGTTCAACTTCTTTACGTATCCCGAATTAGAGTAAACCTTTTTTAAGGTTAAGGAAATTATAGGTGTGAAGTTTCATATTAATTATTTAGAACATGTTCATATTTACATTAAAAAAGAAATAGTTGAAAATTTTAGTTTTGATTCAATTATTGATGGGCTAAAAGATTTGAAGGAACCAAAGACAATCTTTTTATATATGTGTGATTTCTTTTATAGTTATAATTATACTAAATTACTAAATTATGTATTGACTTCTATTGAGTTAATGACAATAATTAAATATATCAATTTTGAGTATATTATTTTAGCTCTCCCAAAATTATTGTTTAAGATCCGCCACTGCTTCTCACATTCCCATAGAGTAAAAGTTATTTTGAATGACCAAAATCTCTAATAGTATCTAATCTAATATATAATTATATACAATTGCAAAGCTAATAATACTGTTTTGCGTTCAAATGTGCATTGTCCCAAAATATACATAATTGGTGGTCTTCATAATTAATATTTTGAAGTAAATATGACAAAAAAACAACTTTAGAAACTTTTACATAGTTTCTTGGAAAAGGTAGCTAATTTTTATAAAATAAATTTAATTAAAAATTGTAATATAATAAATTAATTAGAATTTTGTGTGGAATTTACGGATATTACACGACTGAAATGTTTTGTAGCATCAAGAGTGATAAATACTTTAAAATATAATATTAAATCTTATTTGATAAGATAATATTTACTATTTTAGAATTTTTATAATGAAGTAAATGCAAATCATAAACTACATTTTACTTTTATAATAAATACAAATTATAAAGGTATAATCCAAGTTTTTTAATTTTTAAACAAACAAAATTAAAATAAAGTTCTGACTCCATGAATTTGTCTCATTAATGATAACATAGACTTTTAAAAAGTTCAAAGTAAAAGAAAGATTTATAACTAACAAATATTTTTTATATAAGTATTAATATTTTCTCCTCTTCTAAGAAAAATTATGTATTTTATTAATTTATTTTAAAAATAGTCATTACATATTACACTTTTCTTAAAATCTGATCAGTTAATAATAATTAATAACAATATTAATAAATGCAAATAAAATTACTTACCTTAAATATATTTAATTACCAAATAAAAATTAAGACTGTTTTTTTTACCTAGCTTACTGCAAAATATATTTATATTTTTCAAAATCTACTTTTCATCTTCCAAAAATATAAAGATGTTAAGAAGAATTAAAACAATTTTTCAGTTTTTTTCCAACACTACTTCTAAGATATATTTGTTCAACCTCTCAAAGAACTTTTGAGTTTCTTCCAACTCTACTTGCAAGATATATTTCTACAGCTTCTCAAAGATGAATGTCTTTGTCATTAAATAACATTAAATATTAGAAACCAACCTCTTTTTGTGTTTCTCATTGCAATTTTATATATGAATTTATTGTATTAAAATTTTAAATGGAAAATAAATTTTAAAAATCTACCTACCTTTTTAAGAGAGCTTTATACCGTTTTCAAAAAATCTTCTTAAATTTCAATGTAGCTTATTGAATAAACTTTATAAATCAACGCTTACGTCTTTCAATATAAATGTCAAAAATATAAAGAATAAATGAAAAACTTTTCGTCTTCCAAGAATTTTGCATTTTGAATTATGACTATTTATTATGAACAACAACAATCATGATTTGTGAGACTCAATAAATCCTGAAGTATCAATCAAACATATAATTAGAGTTTAAGACATTCACGAAAACTATTATTTATCAATTTTAAGTATATAAAACATATAAAATTTTTATATCATCATGTTGTTTTTTGAGATGTTATATACTTCTTTATTTATCGTTAATGATTAATACAAAATACAAAATCTTTTTTTATTAATGTGCTTGAAAACCGACTGATCTAATAGTACATTGAATTTACATTGGAAACTATTTTTTTTTCATTTAATGTCCTTCGAAACTGAACTTTTCTTATAGTTGATCTTTTTAAACATCAAGCAGTAGATAATATTGGGTAATATATTCTTTCCGTGTGTTTTTAGAACAAAATTTCAAAATTAATTCATTAAAAATCAAATCGTTTTTCGGTTGTGAAAAATTAATCATAATACATATAATAATATTAATAAATTTTGGATTCAAATTTGAAATCGTAACTGACAGTAAAAGAAAAAGAAAAAAGAATGTGATAACAAAAATTAAATTTAACATTTAAAATGAAAAATATATACAAAAAGTTAATTTTTGTAATAAATATTTTAATATTTCTGATAAAAATATATAAATTCAAATATTAAAAAAAATTATGACGCATAACGATATAATAATATATTATAAAATATAACAATATGTAATAATGTATGTATAAAATATAATAATATTAATCTAGTTAAAATATAAGGTAAAAAATAAAAATTATAAATTTTTTAAACGTTTAAAGATATGGAAATAATTAAGTATTTCAATTTCAATATTATTGCAAGATTAAGATTCATATATTGTGAAAATTAGAATTCAAAATATATACCATGACATTTTATTTAAAAGCAATTACCAAACTGAAACTTTAGAATGAAAGTGGTACTATTTGACTAATTAAACAAAAAATATACCAATAAAATTTGAATTTTAACATTTAAACAAAAATATTAAAATAATGTAGGTTTTTTAATAGATTCTTATAATGTCTCTAAACAACTTTCAAATATTTTTAACTTATAAGAAAGGTTCGTATTTAACATATTATCAAAATCTGAAAAATGATAATTTGAAAAAATTTAATGGAAATACATTAATATTCACAATTAAAAACAATAAAAGTTAAAAATATGATATAGAAAATAAACAAGTAATATAATATTTAGGAACAAAAGCTTTGTGGTTCTTAATAATGTAATAATATATTAACATATTAGTCCTAAGATAATAATAATAATTAAAATATGGTGTAAAATAATAAATAAATAATTTTAAAATTTAAATATGAATTTTTAAATATTTTTAAATAATTTTCACATACTTTTGATATTTTACACAAACTTAAACAATACTTTTAAAAATAATTTTTATAACATAGACATTACAAGTTAAAATTATACATTCTTAAAATTTTTAAAAATATAAAAATCACTAATGATCTCGATTTTAATTTTTTTTTCTAAATTAGGACATATATTATCAAATTTGAAATTCAAAATATATAGTAATAAAATTTGAATTTAAATTCTAAATTTTAAAAGCTATAAAATATGGGAGCAAAGTTAAAATTTGAAATTCAAAATCTAAAAAAATTGTGAAAAAAGGACTCCAATAGAAGAGTCTACCAAAAGTCTAACTTTTGTATTTTTGCATAGTGTACTGTTTATATTTGTGTACATAGTCTACATTTTGTAAGTTTTGATTGTTTACTATTTATATTTTGTTTGCAATCTAACGTTTGTATCTTTAAAGAATCTATTATTTCTATTTAGGTATAATTAGTCGGATAATACTCACTTTTGTTTGGATATGTCAGTTTGATACCCGCTTTTAAAAAAATGTCAATTGGATCCTAACTTTGGAAAAAATGTCTCAATCAGGTTCCTTTAAGGAAAAAAATATTAACACCATTAACGATATCAATATTTAAAATGACTTACAAGAGTGAAAGGAACCTAATTTGAGACATTTTTTCAAAAGTTAGGACTCGATCGACACATTTCTAAAAGCGAGTACCAAACTGACACATATGAAGAGAGTGAGTACTATCTGACTAATTAAACATTACATTCATATGTACGATCTATCATTTGTAACTTTATATCGTTTACTCTTCACATTTTTTATATCGTCCATCATTTTTATTATTAGAGAATCAACTACTATATTTTTCTACATTTTTTACTCAATATTTCATTCAAAATTAAATTTGATTTCTTAATTTTAATTAACTAAATCTTAATATATTATTTAAAATAATTATATATAATGCATTTTATTAAAAATATATATAAATAACTTAAATACATGTTTATCATAAAATCAATTAAAATATTATAATTAAATTTTATAAAATAAAATTTATATTAAATTTAATTATACTTTTATAATTTCAAATTAATTTAATAAATATACTATAATTTTTAATTTTAAAATTCGATATTCCGTGCGTTGTAATTCAAATGTGAAAGTAGCCGTTGTTGTTGCTAGTGGTACAATCGTTGGCGATGTAAACAAAGTGTCAACCAACTCTCTTTCGTCTTCTCTCCGCCTTCGCACTTCCCTTCTCTCTATGTCCCTCCTTTCAATCTTTCACATGAACACCATTTCTTCTTACCTTCCTTCTATTTCCCCTTTTCAATCTTTCTCATTCACACTCTTTCTTCCTTCTTTTCCTTCAGACCCTTCCATTTCCTCACAGCTTCTCCCTTTTCCCCCGCCACCACCACCACGTTCTCCTTCTCATCGGCCGTCGCTTCCCGTCGTCGGAGGCCGTCCCTGAACGGTGAAGTCGAGGATTAGGGAGATCTTCATGCCCGCCCTCAGCTCCACCATGACGGAGTGCAAAATCGTCTCGTTGGTAAAGTCCGAGGGCGATGTCCTCTCCAAAGGCGACAGCGTTGTCGTCGTTGAGTCCGACAAGGCCGACATGGACGTCGAGACATTCTACGACGGCATCCTCGCAGCCATTGTCGTCGCCGAGGGCCAGTCAGCCCCCGTCGGTGCCCCCATTGGCCTCCTTGCGAAACCGAGGCTGAAGCTGCCGAGGCCAAGGCCAGAGCCAATTCCGCTCCTACTCCGTCCGAACCTTCTCCGCCGCCGGTATCGGAGGTCTCCAACGCGCCGCGGAAGGTCGTTGCGACGCCCCACGCGAAGAAACTCGCGAAGCAGCACAAAATTGATGTTGGATCTGTGGTTGGGACTGGTCCGAATGGGAGGATTATTCCTGCAGACGTGGAGAAGGCCGCCGGAGTTACGCCACCGGAGAGAAATGTGTCTGCGGCGGAAGTGGCATCATCTCCGCCAAAAGCTGCTGCTGTTGCTTCTCCAGCGTCTCCGGCCAACGCTTCGGCTCCAATTCCGGGTTCTAGTGTAGTGGCTTTTACGACAATGCAATCTGCGGTTGCAAGAACATGGTGGAGAGTCTCTCTGTGCCAACGTTCCGTGTTGGGTATCCAGTGACCTCTGATGCACTTGACGCTCTGTATGAGAGGGTATGCTTTTTAAGACTCAATTTTTTAATGAACTTAAAAGTAAACTAAACTCTTAATTCAAAGGAAAATAATGTGATAAAACATTTTTCGTGGGCCAAAATCAGCTTCTAGATGCCTGTATTTCATAGAATTTAAATAAACTGTGCAATTCCATCAATGATTGTCACATATGATCTACACTTGTAACATTGTAGACTTTTGTGATATAACCACTTCAAAAGTCATTCTTAATTTGCTGTCAGTGGCTGTGTATAAAAGCTAGACATGTATGTAACTGCACAGCAACATGTTTGGTTTGCATTCCATAAAAGAATTCTGCCCGTTTGGTTTAGCTTCCTTCCTTTTCAAATTTTTGACGACAAGTTTTTGGTATATGCACGTGGAAGGTCGTGCAACGGACAAACACTAAGTTGGCTTTAATTTATAAACAAAATATGATTCATTTCATGCTCTTAATTCCTATATTTTCTTCTCCTTTAAAGGCTTTTTTTGAAGTTTAACTAAGTAAAGTGTTTTTCTCAGTTGTAGTTTTTAAATTACATTGTGATTACTGAAATTTTTGGTTGTAATTTGGTTGTCGTGCTAGTGTAGATGAGGGTGTGGTTGGTGTTGCAATGTGATTACTGAAATTACAATTACAGGTGCAATACTGGGTGGGGCCAGTACAGAACATAGTATTGGCAGTATTAGCAATTGTAGACTGCAATTTTTATTGAAATGGAGTATGGAATTTCAAGTTTTATAAATTTTGCTTTTGCTGCTGTTGATGTATTTTCAGGTGAACCGAAGGGTGTGACAATGACAGCAATTCTAGCCAAGGCGGCTGCAATGGCACTAGTTCAGCATCCAGTGGTGAATGCCTCTTGCAAAGATGGGAAGAACTTTGCCTATAATAGTAATATTAACATTGCTATTGCAGTGGCAATCAATGGTGGTTTGATTACCCCAGTTCTTCGGGATGCAGATAAGGTATGTGGTTGTTTGGTGAATTGGAGATTGTCCTGAATCCGAACGATATTCGATGAATATAAAATTGCATGTTGGTTCCCTAGTTAATTGGTTGGTTACTTGTTTTGTTACAGTTTGTATCTTTTGTCACAAAAATGGAAAGAACTAGTGGAAAAAGCTCGTTCTAAGCAATTGCAGCCTCATGAATATAATTCAGGTTTCTTGATAGTTTGGTCCTTACTATTGTTTCTCTGTGGGACTGGAATCTTCTAATATATAGATGTAATTGTGATCTTTGATATGTCTTAAGGAACTTTCACGCTTTCGAATTTGGGAATGTTTGGAGTTGACAGGTTTGATGCCATACTTCCTCCAGGCCAGGTGACCAATGAAATCTTGATTTTTTGCTGTTGATTTAATAAACTGTGACTTTGTATCAGTGGCGACTTGACCTTTGAATTTCTTTCTGCTTAAACTTTCCCATTTATGTTTAGGGGGCTATCATGGCGGTTGGAGCATCAAAACCTACAGTTCTGGCAGAAAAGGATGGCTTTTTTAGTGTAAAAAATAAAATGCTGGTGAGTAGCATAATTATTTCTTTAACTTTCTTTATGGTTAACATAATCGACAAGTTTGTATAATTGATAATTAGGTGTACTTTATGCTTAGGAGAGAACACAGAAACAAAGTTTTGGTTTTATAGAAAAAAAATTCATTATATTTTCCTGAATCCGCAATATAATCAGATTTGAAGGCAACAAATCTTGCGTAACATTTGTTCTGGTAAACATCTATATTGGTCAGAAGGCATACCCTCACCTTAATTTGCATGTGCATGCTGTTATCCTGAAGTATTAACTCTAAGGAAATCGTATGATATTTAAATTATTAGCTGGACCTCAATCATGACTAAGAAAAACAACCCTTAGCTATTAAGAGACTTTTTCTCTGAAGTCTCATTTCTTAGATTCAAGACTGCAACTATCATGTATAAGTAACATTATCTCTAACTTTCCAAAGTTCTTACACTTGTATCTGGAAATCTTCCATTTTCTTCATTATAAAAGCTATTACCTATGTGGACTTTTCGTTGTGCTTCTATCAGCACTACGGTAAAGACAAGGAACCATTTGCGTAGGATTAGATAAACAGCTCTATCTTCTTCTTCGCAGAAATGCTGGTATATATCATAAATTTGTGAATTTTTAGTACGGTTCATTCAACTATGCATACAAGTATGGAAAGGATTCACTTAAGAATAATAAGAAAGTAAATATGTTTTTGAGGGCTTGAAAGACCTACCTTATGATCTCATATTTATAATGATAGAAATATGATAGAATGAGAAGATGAAAGATCAAAAGACTGAACTAGAAACCTATGTCGAGAACTTGGTACAACAGGTAGTAGTTCCCAAGACACTACTATCTACCCAGATTTAATACTTATTCTAATATAGTCAAAGTTTCTTGCATGCATATATTGGCTAAGGCAAAAACTATTGTCGATTACTAATAGAGTACATACACAATTAGAGTTACAGATTTTGATGGAAAACTACACAAAACAACTCTCTAATATTCAGATAAGAGTTCATACCGAATGATAGTTATTCTCCCTTCACAGATAGGGCTAACCGAGGAAATTAAGAAATTTATTTGCGGGTTGCACCATTCATCTGATGAGAATTGAGTAAAGTATTGTAGGTAAGGGGATGATAAAGTAGAAACCATGATGTGGGTCAAAAAGACAATTTTGCTTGAAATACTTCAACTTAAAAGATGAAATTGAGTGCAAAATTTTAAGGGGAGGTTTTTCTTACTTTATGGTTTGCTACTTGTTTGTACTTTCCCTTTTAATATAAATATCAATGTTAAAAATATCATTTCCTTCTTGTATTTATGATTATCTGATTTAGGGGGAGTTTATATCTTATGGCCTTTTCTCTAATGATGAAAATGGGGGCAAAAGTTTAAAGAAAACATTGACATTAACTTATTTAACTATTCTCTTTATAAGTCTTTTAACTGTAGGAAGTTACAAATACTTCAAACATATTTTGATCATCATCAAAAAAGGGAAGATTGTTAGCTAAGGCAGAAGACTTAGAGATAATCGATTAGAATAATTGATTATCATTTAGAGGATAATCGATTATCACTTAGGTTAGGATAATCGATTATCTTAAGTTGTGTTCAATTTTTCAAAAACCGATTGGAATAATTGATTATCTCCCTAGATAATCGATTGTCTGCTCGAACTTTTGTTTTTAAAAAATGCACTAGAATCGTTGATAATCAATCATAAGTGATAATCGATTATCCTTGGCAGTTTTGAACATGTCTATTCAGTTTCTAACCTAATTTTCAAAACCTCTATTTAAAGAACTGTAGTGCTACTTCAAACTTACTTTTTTGAGAGCTAGAGTACTAGTGTTGTGTTTGCAAAGAGTTTCTCTAAGTATTCTCAAAAGAGCTTTGAAAAGCCTAGTGTAAGTGCAACAATAACTTTTCCTAAGTGTGGTTCTTGAGAGATTGAGTGTTGCTGTTGTTGCTAGGAAAGTTGGTCAAATTCTCTATGTGATTTAGAGGAGTTTTCTTTCATCTCTCGTGTCTTCAAGAGAGGTGTTTTCTTTTTCTTATTCTCTTTAATCTGATTGATTGTATTATGATCTTTAAAGTGATTAAGTTAATCTCTTTGTTTAAAGAGATTAACAACTGGACGTAGGATCTTTTGATCCAAACCAGTATAAATATCTGTGTTGAATCTTGTTCCCTGTCTCTTTAATTTATTTGCCGTTGCATTCAAAGGAACTAAGGGTTTAATTTAAACGATAAAATTAGAATTACTTTGACATCAAGAGTTAAAGCAAATGAAATAATGTTTCTTGCTTTGACATCATATTGAGCCCGTTTATTTTCATCTACAACCCATTGTGAAAAGGGCTTTAGTTCATGCACATCATTAACAACATTAACTGGAAAAAAATGGACCATTTATCACAGCATCCCAAATACTGCTATCAACAAATTTCAGAAACATTTGCATCCTAACTCTCTAGAAGGGGTTATTTTCTCCATTAAAAAGAGGAAGTTTATTGATAGACGCACCCTCAACAAAAGTTTGATTTTTTGCAACCATTTTTGAAATTTTTTGAAAGACTATCAAAGCAAGCTTTGATAACAATTGTTGTAATCAAGCAGTGAAATAATTTGTTAATGGACAAAAACTAAGAGGGGGGGGTTGAATTGGTTTATTAATAAAATTAATACTTTTAAAAAAAATTCAAATTCCACTGTTTAAATTAAACCCTTAGTTTCCTTTAAATGCAACAACAGGTAAATTAAATAGATAGGGAAGAAGATTCAATACAAATATTTATACTGGTTCGGATCAAAAGGTCATACGTCCAGTTGTTAATCTCTTTAATCAAAGAGATTAACTTAATCACTATAAATGTCAGAGTACAATCATATTAAAGAGGATAAGGAAAAGAAAACACCTCTTTTAAAGACACAAGAGATGAAAGAAAACCTTTTGTGAATCACATAGAAAACTTGACCAGCTTTCCTAGCAACAACAGCAACACCCAATCTCCCAAGAACTCCTCTTAGAAAAAGTTATCACTCTACTCACACTAGGTTTTTAAAAGCTCTTGAAGAAGATCAATGGTGCATTGCAATGTAAGAAAAGTTGAATTAATTTGAAAGGAATGAGGTCTGGGAACTCATTCCTAGGGACAATTCACACCAAGTTATAGGAACTAAATGGGTGTTTATAAACAAGCTGGATGAAGATGGAAGCATCACAAAGAACAAAGTTAGACTTATAGCAAAATGATACATACAAGAAGAAGGTATAGATTATGATGAAACATATGCTCCAGTTGTAAGGTTAGAAGCTATACGTTTACTTCTTGCTTATACGTCTCTCATGAATTTAAACTGTATCAGATGGATGTTAAAAGTGTCTTTTTAAATGGATTTATTAAAGAAGATGTGTATGTTGAACAACCCCTTGGTTTTGAAGATTATAAATTTCCAAATCACATTTATAAATTGAAGAAAGCATTGTATGGATTAAAACAAGCATCTAGATCTTGGTATGAACGACTAAACACATTTTTGTTAAAAAATGATTTTGAAAGACAAAAAATTGATTTAACTTTGTTTATTAAAAGAGTAGGTTAACATATTTTGCTAGTTCAAATTTATGTAGATGATATAATATTTTGATCCACTGATAATTCTCTATGTAAGGGTTTTGCAAGTATAATGCAGGGAGAATTTGAAATGTCAATGATGGGCGAATTAACATTTTTTTTGGGTTTGCAAATTAAGCAAATGGAAAGTGTTACTTTCATACCCCATTCAAAGTATTGTAAAGGGGTACTGAAAAAAATTGGAATGGATACTGCTAAGGAAGCAAGTACTCCTATGGACACCTCTTGTTATTTAGACAAAGATGAATCAAGAATAGGGGTAAGTCAAATATGTTTAGAGGCATGATAGGTTCTTTGTTATATCTTATTGCAACTAGACCTAATATTATGCAATCTGTATGTGTGTGTGCTTGTTTTAAAGCAAATCCAAAAGAATCACATCTTATTGCTGTAAAAAGAATTTTAAAATACTTAAAAGGAACTACTTGTTTTGGACTTTGGTATCCATCAGGAGCCTCCCCTAGTTTAATAGGTTATTCTGAAGCAGATTATGGTCACTCTAAAATTGATAGAAAGAGTACCTCGTCATCTTTTAGGATGTTCATTAGTCTCTTGGCACTCCAAGAAACAAGCTTGTGTAGCTTTATCAACCACTAAGGCCAAATACATTGTTGCTGGCAATTGTTGTGCCCAAATTCTATTGATGAAACAACAATTAGAAGATTATAATATCTATCTAAATCATATACCTCTAAAGTGTGATAATACGAGTGCCATAAACTTAACCAAGAATCCCATAATGCATTCTAGAACAAAGCAGATAGAAATTAGACACCACTTCTTAAGGGATCACATAAGTTAAGGAAATTGTGTGATAGAATATGTAGACACCAAGCATCAATTGAATGACATTTTTAAAACCTTTAGCCAATGACAAATTTTATGAGCTTAGGAGAGATTTAGGAATACTAGAAGTCTCTTGAAAGAGCAACAACTTTAATTTTCCAAATTTTCGTAAAACATTGCTCAATAATTGATTATCACTCAGGATGATCAATTATCTCTTCCCTAAATAAGTTCCAAACTCTTGGAATAATCGATTATCAAGTGAGATAATCGATTATCATGACCCTGTCCAAATTACTCAAATTCATTATGGAATATTCGATTATTACTTACAATAATCGATTATCTACTCATAAAAATATTTTCTAGAAATCAAATCTTGAAACAATAATCGATTATCACTGAAGATAATTGATTATTGCGCGACGTGGGGCGAAAAAATTTCAAAAACTAGTCGTTGTAACAGCTAGATTTGCCTTGATTTTCTCATTATATATGTTGGCAACCTTCTCCCTATAAATTGTCGCCTCTAATTTTAACTATACACGCAAAAAACTCAACCTCTCACCATTTGCCCCTTTTGAAACCTTAAAAACACATTCGGTTTTTCTCTCTCTTACTCTTAAAATTCAATGCTATGGCAGAATCATCTCGTAGAAAAATTCCTACATGAAGACGTACTACTCCACGTCCAACTCAACCTTCTACATGAACTACCATTGAAGGTTGGATTTTTGACAAATAATAGAGAGATGAATTCATCCAAATCTGGAAAAGCAAGGCCATCATCTCTCTCAAATACATCAATACTCGCAAATTCATAGCTATAGGTTTTGAGTTTCCCTCTCTATTCAATTTCCGAGGCATCCAACAACTTGTTGAAATGCTGGGAAAATACTATCCTGATCTTGTTCGAGTCTTTTACTACAGTCTCAGAATCAAAGATGAAGTTGCTTACTCAAGGGTAAAAGGTGTAGACATTATCATTGATAATGGTATTTGGGAAAATGTGGCCAAATTTCCCATCAATGATGTTGCTGAACCCATCCTCAATGGGATTGATGGCTTCAATCGAATTCTAGTTTACCAATCCTTCTTACGCAACCCTGCACAGGATGTGGGAAGACAATTATTAGTAAGAGGACTCAAAATGGATGAAAGACTCATCCACTATTTAATTGTGTGGATTCTATGTCCTAGAGGAACCAATCATGCTCAATGCTCAGAAGCAGATCTTCTCATAATGTATGAGATTTTAAATCGTGTGCCCATAAAATGGTCAAGCTTAATCCTTGGCACTATGCTTAAAGCCAAGAGGTATCCGCAATATCCTCTTCCATATTCTCTTAATTTCTAGGATTTGTGAATACAAGGGAGTTGACACAACTAGGAAGCTTTATCAAAGCACCATCCGTGCAAATGAGATTGCTGAAAGCTCCCTGAAACAATTAAAACTTGTTCCTCTTGGTGATACATATGTCCATAGAGATGACATGCCTAATTATGAAGCTGAAGATGAAGAACTTCCTCCTACTGATCTTATACCCTCTGTTGCACCAAATGTTGGATCTTCTAATGGTGCTGGAACATCTTTCTTCCTAGAAGACAACATAGTGAATATGAACAAAAGGCTAGAAGAATTATTTCTTCTCTCTAATTCACGTCATGAAGAAGTTGTTGTCTTAATTAAGGGGATAAATACCTGAATTTCCCATCTAGAACATAGGTTTGATGAAGAATTCACTCATGATGATGACATGAGTGCAGAATTTTAGGGGGTGGATGTCTTTCTAACTTATGATCTGCCACTGTTTGTACTTCCTTTTAATTATGAATGATGAATAATTAAGTGTTTCATTTTTCTTGTGTGATATAAAGGTTATCTAATTTAGGAGGAGCTTTAGCCTTTTCTCGAATGATCAAAAAGGGGGAGAATAAGTTTAAAGAAAACATTATTTTATGTTAACCATTCTCTTTGTAGTCTCTCAATTGCAGGAAGAAAAAGGTACTTTAAACATATTTTGATCATCATAAAAAAAGGGATATTGTTGGCAAAAAGTGTTGGTATCGCACAACGGAAATTTTGAGCGTTTGGACAAAAACCAAGAAGGGAGTTTAAATAATAAAATTAATACTTTAAAATTTTTCCAAAATTTTACTGATTAATTCAAATATCAATTCCTTTAAAAGCAATAGTAGATAAAATAAAGAGATAGAGAAGAGGAAATGACACAAATATTTACATTGTTAATCTCTTCAAATAAAGTGATTAACTCAATCACTAACAAATATCTATTACAATCAGATAACAAAAGATTAAGGAAAAAAACACCTTTCTTGAAGCCACAAGAGATGAACAACCTTTCTCTGAATCACACAAAGAACCTGACCTAGCTTTCCTAGCAATAATAGCAGCACTCAATCTCCTAGAAATCTTTCTCAGGAAAAGTTATCACTCTACCCACACTAGGTTTTTCAAAGCTCTTTTGAGAACACTCAAAGAACTCTCTTTGCAGTCACAACACTTAGCACTCTAACTTCTTAAAAAAAAGTATTTTCGAAGTTGAATTGCAGTTCCTTAAATAGGATTTTCAAAAATTAGGTTAAAAACTGAAACGTCATGTTCCAACTGCCAAGGGTAATCGATTATCACTAAGGATAATCGATTATTCTAGTAGGTTTTTTGAAAAATAAATTTTGAACAGGATAATCGATTATTTCAGGAGATCATCGATTATTTCGTTAGGATTTCGAAAACTATTTAATTAAACTATTCTACAACACATTTATTTTATTTTACAAGATAACATTTACACATTCAAACATTTTGTCTTCATTCTTGCTTGATCATCATTCATTTCTTGATCATCATTCAAAATCACTAGGCTTCCTTCTTTTTGCCAACAATCTCCCCCTTTTTGATGATTATCAAAATATGTTTAAAGTACTTGTGGCTACCTGCAATTTAGCGACTTTCAAAGAGAATGATTAACATAAAATAATGTCTTCTTTTAAACTTATTCTGCCCCTTTTTGATCATTTGAGAAAAGGATAAAGCTCCCCCTAAATGGGATAACTTCTTTTCCATACAAGAAAAACATTTAATCATTCATTTATTCATAAATTAAAAGAGGGTACAAGCAGTGGCAAATCATACGTTAGAAATCTCCCCCTAAAATTTTGCACTTATGTCATCATCATGAGTGAATTCCTCATCAAATATATGTTCTAGATGGAAAATTCTAGTATCAATCTCCTTAATTAGTCCGACAACCTCTTGATGACGAGAGTTAGAAAGAAGAAATAATTCTTCTAGCCTTTTGTTCATGTTTGCTATGTTGTCTTCTATGGAGAAGGATGATCCAACACCACTGGAAGATCCAACATTTTGTGCAGCAGGGGATATAGGATCAGTAGGAGGAAGTTCTTCATCTTCAGCTTCATAATTGGGCATGTCATTTCTATGGACATAGGTATTACTAGGAGGAACAAGCTTTAGCTGTTTGAGAGAACTTTCAGCAATCTCATTTGCACGTACGGTACTTTGACAAAGCTCCCCGGTGGTGTCAACTCCCTTGTATTCGCAAATCCTAGAAATTAAGAGAGAATATGGGAGAGGATATTGCAGGTACCTCTTGGCTTTGAGTATAGTGTCAAGGATTAAGCTAGACCATTTTATGGGATCACGATTTAAAATCTCATACATTATGAGAAGGTCAGCCTGTGAGCACTAAGCTTGATTGGTTCCTCTAAGACATAAAATCCAGACAATTAAATAATGGATGGGTCTTTCATCCATTTTGAGTCCTCCAACCAAAATTGTTTGCCAACATCTTGTGCTGGGTTACGTAAGAAGGATTGATAGGCTAAGATTCGATTGAAGCCAGCAATCCCATTGAGAATGGATTCAGCATCATCATTGATGGGAAATTTTGCCATATTTTCCCAAATATCATTATCAATGAAAATGTCCAATCCCTTTACTCTTGAATAAGCAACTTCATCTTTGATTCTAAGATTGCAGTAGAAAACTCGAACAAGATCAGGATAGTATTTTCCTTGCATTTCCACAAATTGTCTGATGTCTTGGAAATTAAAGAGAGCGGAAAATTCAAAACATGTAGCTGTGAATTTTCGAGAATTGATGTACTTGGGAGACATGATTGCCTTGTTTTTCCAAATTTAAATGAACTCATCTCTTCGTTCTTTTTCATCAGAGATCCAACCTTCAATGGATGCATATCGGGTAGGAGGTTGAGTTGGACATGGAACAGTTCGTCTAGCCGTTACAACGGCTAGTGTTTGAAAATTTTTCACCCAACGTCGTGCAATAATCGATTATCCTGAGTGATAATGGATTATTGTTTCATGATATGAATTCCAAAACTGATTTTTATGAGCAGATAATCGATTATTGCAAGTAATAATCGATTATTCCAGAATGAGTTTTAGTAATTTGGACAGGGTCATCATAATCGATTATCCCACTTGATAATCGATTATTCTAGGAGTTTGGAACTTATTTAGGGAGAAGATAATCGATTATCCTCAATGATAATCGATTATTGAGGGTTGTTTTACGAAAATTTGGAAAATTGAAGTTTGTTGCTCTTTCAAGAGACTTCTAATATTCCTAAGTCTCTTCTAAGCTCATAAAACCTCTCTTGTAAAAATGTCTGCCAATTGATGCTTGGTATCTACATATTTTATCACACAATTTCCTTCATTGATGTGATCCCTTAAGGAGTGGTGTCTAATTTCTGTGTTTTGTCCTAGAATGCATTATCAGATTCTTGGTTAAGTTTATGGCACTTGTATTGTCACACTTTAGAGGTATATGATTTAGATAAATATTGTAATCCTCTAATTGTTGTTTCATCCATAGGATTTGGGCACAATTGCCAGCAACAATGTATTCGGCCTCAATGGTTGATAAAGCTACATAAGCTTGTTTCTTGGAGTGCCAAGAGACTAATGAACATTCTAAAAGATGACAAGTACCATTGATACTTTTCCTATCAATTTTACAGCCACCATAATCAGTATCAGAATAACATATTTAACTAGGGGAGGCTCCTGAAGGATACCAGAGTCCAAAACAAGCAGTTCTTTTTAAGTATTTTAAAATTCTTTTTACAACAGTAAGATGTGATTCTTTTGGATTTGCTTGAAAACAAGCACACACATACATACAGATTGCATTATATCAGACCTAGTTGTAGTAAGATATAACAAAGAGCCTATCATACTTCTAAAGATAGTCTGATTTACCTCTATTCTTGATTCGTCTTTGTCTAAATAACAAGAGGTTCCCATAGGAGTACTTGCTTCCTTAGCAGTATCCATTCCAAATTTCTTAAGTACCTCTTTACAGTACTTAGACTAAGAAATGAAAGTTCCACTTTCCATTTGCTTAATTTGAAGACTCAAAAAGAATGTCAATTCACCCATCATTTACATTTCAAACTCTCTCTACATTATACTTGCAAAACAGAGTTAAGTCAATTTTCCTCTTTCAAAATCATTTTCTAACAAAAATGTGCTTAAACGCTCATACCAAGATCTAGGTGCTTGTTTTAATCCATACAATGTTTTCTTCAATTTATAAATGTGATTTGAAAATTTATAATCTTCAAAACTAGGGGTTGTTAAACATACACATTTTCTTTAATGAATCCATTTAAAAAGGCATTTTTAACATCCATCTGATATAGTTTAAATTTCATTAAAGACGCATAAGCAATAAGTAAACGTATAACTTCTAACCTTGCAACTGGAGCATATGTCTCATCATAATATATACCTTCTTCTTGTCTGTATCCCTTTGCTACAAGTTTGACTTTATTCTTAGTGATGTTTCCATCTTCATCCAGCATGTTTCTTAATACCCATTTTGTTCCTCTGACTTGGTGTGAATCATCCATAGGAATGAGTTCCCAGACTTCATTCCTTTTAAATTGATTTAGCTTTTCTTGCATTGCAATGCACCATTGATCATCTTAAAGAGCTTCTTCTACATTTTTGGGTTCTATCTGTGAAACAAACGCTACAGTCATACAAAAAATTAACATATTTCTAGTAACTACTCCCTTAAGGTCCACAATTTTATCAAAAGCAACATGCATAGATTCTTCTACATTTAAGGTTCTTCTATTAAAAACTCTATAAACTTTACTGGTTAAAGAAAATATCTATACCATTATTTAAATTTACTAAATTTTCTTTTCCATTATTTAAGACAAAAATTTATATCCAAATATTTTTAAATGTGCTACATTAAGCTTTCTTCCTTTAAACAATTCATAAGCGGTAATTTTCAAGATGGGTCTAATGAGCATTCTATTTAGTACATAACAAGCCGTATTCACAGCATCAGCCCAAAAATATTTAGGCACTTCATATTCGTTCAACATTGTGCGAGCTAGTTCCTCTAAGGATCTATTTTTCCTTTCGACAACTCCATTTTGTTGAGGAGTTCTAGGTGCAGAAAATTATGCATAATCTCGTTTTCTTCACAAAATTTTCCAAACAATTCATTTTGAAATTTCCCTCCATGATCACTTCTCAAAATTTTAATTTTCAAATCTTTTTCATTGTGAATCATTTTTGCAAATTTTTTAGAAGTTTTGAAAGCTTTAAAAGCTTCACTTTTTAATGTGAGAAAGAAAGTCCAAGTATATCTTGAGTAATCATCAACAATAAAAGAGCATAATAATTTCCCCCAAAGCTTTTTATTCTAGAAGGACCAAAAAAATCCATATGCAAAAGTTCTAATGGCTTTGATGTAGAAATAACATTTTTTGAATGAAATGATGATTTTACTTGTTTTCCTTTTTGACAAGCAGTGCATAATTTATCTTTTTGAAATTTTATTTTTGGCAAACTGATTATTAATAACCATGGATTTTTTTCTTTAACAACTAAACAAGTTATATCACTAGATGATGCATTATCAAGATCTATCAAGTAGATGTTATTATATCTCATACCTTTCAAGGCTACTTCCTTAGAGTCCTTTTGATGAATGGTGCAGTAGTCACTCTCAAAGTCGACTTTGAGTCCTTTATCACATAATTGACTTATACTGAGAAGATTGTGCTTTAATCCTTCCACAAATAGCACATCCTTGATCACCAATGTATTTCCCCCACCAACATCACCCGTTCCAAGTATTTTTCCTTGTTGTTATCCCTATATGTAACAACTCCTTGTTCCTTTCGTTTAAAGTTCTTAAACTTCTTTTTATCTCCAGTCATGTGCCTTGAACAACCACTATCAAGATACCACATTGATTTTATGGATTTAGAAGTCATATGCAAAATAAGGAAACAATTTCTTTAGGTCCTCAACAACTTGTTTGGGTCCTTGGGGTTAGAGAAAAATATTTACCTAACAACAGGCACCCAAAAATACTTCTCATTTGGAACACCAAAATGTTTAATGTTGCACTTATTTAAGTATGACCCTTTTTCACGCAATAAAAATAAGTAGCAACATATGCATTCATAATGTAACAGTGTAACATCCTAGTAGGATATTACTTAAAACAATTAAAAAAAATAATTTATATAAATACTACCTCATTTATTATCAATCCATTTCCCAAAACGCGGAAAATTTTAAAACTTGAAAGTTGAATAATCGCTATAAATAGTCATATTACTCACAATTCACTTTTACAATTTAGAAATCCAAAGTAATGAAAACTGCAATTAAATTACATGGAAATTAAATAAAAGTCTTTATAAACAAATCCCTTGTACTTTGCTCCCACTCTTTGCCACTAAGCATCTCCTGGCTCACTTGAAACATCATCTGCTCCCGGATAACAAGTTACCCGATCATCGCCACACACAAACAGATATGGTGAGCTATGCACATAGGTATAAATAAATATGAAATACACCCACCGACAAATCATAAATATTTATTATTTCTCAAAACACCCATTTTCCCACACTCATAATCATTATGAGTTCATGCATGTACTATAAATCATGGGACTTCCTGTGCTTCCACGACCCTCCTCGCTCGTAGTCCTACTTCACGGACTCCCTCGCCCGTCATCCGAACTCCTCGCTCAGATCCAGACCCGCATACTCGCCTTTTCTACTATGAACTCCACCGCTCATAGTATTCTCAAGTTGAGCATGAGATGAACTCCCTCGCTCTTTCATCCCAACGAGAGTACCTTTGGTGAACTAAACCGTTCACGTTTCGCATGCGGTCCACTCATCATGAACTCCTAGCTCGCGACTTAAGCCAAGCACATCCCAGATTCTATAGACTTAGTCCTTCAAGCCCAAACACCACAAACACATGCATATAATTCCCATAATGTAGGAAACACCAAGCAAACCCGTGCAAACAGTACACACAAGCATAAATTCTCACCATTCTCGCTTAAGCTAGGGGTCTTCGCCCAAACAAGTGCATCTATCTCGCTTAAGTTGGGAAACAGTGGCTCACCACGAGCTCTCGCTTAGGCGAGACCTTCTCGCCTGAGCGAGACCCTCGTTCACTCAAACACACAATCCCTCACCTGGACGAGGATTCGAACACAAGACTTGACTTGTTTAATCGCGATCTCACTTGGGCAAGCCATTCTCACTTGAGCGAGTGAACGTGTCGCTCAAGACCAAAATTGGTCGCCTGAGCGAGATGCATGAACCAACACCAGGGATGAGTTTCTGCAACTTTTGCTTAGGCGAGAATGACTCGCTTGGTCGAAAATAGTAGAGTTTCGTCTCTGTTCACGCAAGGAAACAATCGAGGCATACCAAAACACAACACAACCATTACAAAATAGTGTATATCAACAAGCACATCACATCAGAAGCACATCACCAAAACCAGAGGTTTAACCATAGGCAACCAATACAGTACCAAAACCCTCATTCTAGATGCATAAAGCATGAAATACTTTACAACAACATCAATTTACCCCAACTTCTCAATCACATCAGGTATATCACGAATTCCATAACATATAGAATCAATTGAGAAAGAAACGCAGAAGCACAATTCTATAATTTGATTTACACAAATAAGGACAACTTCCTCTAACTTGGAATCCTTGCTTAAAGTTGGAAAAATTAGTTTTCCTTTGCCCACCAAGCTTTGCCTCAAACTTTCTCCCAATTCAACCTCTTGTGCGCTCCAAATCACCACTCACTCTCTCAATTCGTTCTCCTCTCAAAAATAAAATAACCACACTGCAGAAACCGTTCTCCTTTACTCAAAGTGGCCTTTATAGGTGTCTTAATTATGGGTTTAAGTGCTAAAACGAAAATAGGCTTTATGGTGGATTTAATTTCTATTCAAGGACCATTATATAATGGCTTTTCAGCCCCTCTTGACTGCCCCCCTTCTACTAGGGTTTTCTCTGCCATTTCATATTCAAGCCAAAGCTGATTCTAACAAAAAAATAAGGTTTAATTCATGTCTATCAAGGTTTGAACCTATGACCATACTAATGCCAATTCAATACATCACCATTCAACCAACTCATATTTGGTGATAATTATCCTAATCCTATGATTATACTATCACTCAACAGATTCAAGTATATTATCAAAATAATAATAAATCAAATACACACAATTGGCATACATAGGACTTAAACCCAAAAGCTCTCACACAATAAAGTATTCTCAACCACTTAGGCTAGTACTTTTCCACTTTATACCAATTAACATTTAATGTTATCAAAGTTCTCACCACCCGCATTTATTAATTATTTAATTAATTAATTTTTACGGGTCTTATATTCCCCCACCTTAAAAGAATTTTCGTCCTCGAAAATAGAACTTACCAGAAAACAAATGAGGATAAGACCTCCTCATGAGATCCTCCATCTCCCACGTCATCTCTTGTGTCGTCTCATCCCAAAGCACCTTCATTGTCCTTATCTCCTTGCCTTAGTTGCTTGACTTGAGCATCCAATATACAAACCGGTCTGACTAGCATGGTCAGATCCTCTCGCACTTGAACCTCATCTGCTTCTAACACATGATCTGGACTTGCAATGTATTTCCTCAATTGTGAGACATGGAATACATTATGCAAGTTGGCCAAGTGAGGTGGTAAGGCAATCTCATATGTCGCTGTTCCAATCCTCTGTGTAATCTGATAAGGTCCTATAAATCTCGGAGTCAACTTCCTTGATTTAACAACACTTCCAATACCCGTGGTTAGAGTAACCAGAGGAATACGTGATCTCTTTCATCAAACTCCAATGGTCGTCTTCTCCAATGGCCGTACCCTACCAAATTAAAACAGATTAAATGCAGTATATGAAAGTGAACCAAGTCGTCTCCCAACGACCAGTATTTTCATTCAAAGCTTCAATTTCCAGATGAACACAACAATACAACATAGGGGGGGGGGTTTGGCAGATTTACGGATGCAACACACAATTGAAAACTTAAATGCAGACGTCTAAAATCAATGTAAAAGCAGCGTTGATTCCTTGCTTCAAATGAACATCCACCAATAACTGATTACAACTCAAAATGGTTATATTAACTCTCATGGAACCCGAATTAACTACTAAGTGAAAATTAACTCGAACTCAAGTGCAATTATGCAAAGCACACATCAATGAATCTGCTATAGTTCACTAAGCATGAACACACAATGATTCCACTCTGTAAATTAAGCAAAAACAGAATGGTTTCTTCATTTAAACCCAAACGCAAATTCAGAATTGAGAGAGTAACATAACTCCACCGAACAAAACACTAATCTCAAGGTTTCAATCCATTATCTGCAAAGAATCAACACATAAACTTAGTTCCTCATGGAATCCGAATTAGGCTTCAACATAAATTTTGATTTAACCATCCAAATGAGTGCAAATTGATGCAGAAAACCTAAATTGGTGCAAGAATCGAAAATGTGCAAGGAATGAAAGGGGCAACAATGAAAACAGCAACCAAAAATGAGAATACTTCAATATAAATGTTACCCAAGGTGTAGAAAACGTGAATACAAGTTCAATGTGCTGTCCAAGACTCATTAAAGGTAGAAGATGAAGTGTGCGGCTGGTGCATGGAAATGAAACCCTATTCTCGTGGTCACCTAAAGTATGCCAGCATTATTTATAAAATTGCCACTATGAATTGTAAAATTACAAAAATGCCACTCCTGGGCCTCTAATGTTGGAATTGATGTGGAAATGATGTGACGATGATGTGGCGATGATCTAGCCACTCTCTTCAACTGAATATTGATGTCCAAGCTCCAAAATTTCTTTACCCTAATACCTAAAAATAATTAAAAAAAAATGAAAATTAGGCCAAATAATGTGAAATTAGTCCAAATTCGGAACAGTGGCTCAATAAAGCCCAATAGATGAAAAACACTATAAAGATGAACAATTAAGCACTGAACAACTGTCAAATGGGTACACAAAGGCTAGTGGAATTGAAGAAAATAATGACTCATCAAAATCGACCTCACTTACCCTTTTGCACTCTTGGGCAAAATTAAAGAGTAAAGCAAAGCAAGGACATCACAGACATAACAAGAGAGACAAAAAGACACAAGACAAACAGACTCGACACAGACAAGTGGAAACACATCCAACACAGAAGGATTCAAAGCTGCAAGGTATCCATGAACAACATCCAAGCAATTCAAAACATGTCAAGTACTCAGTTGCTCAAAGAGAGAATTGAAAGCAACATAACCTCACGGAATATGCATTGTATCACTCAAATCTCTAGGCTACTGTTTTCTCTCAAAGCACCCCTTAAAAACAAACATCAAACGGACTTGGCAAGCCTCTAGAACCAACAACCAAACCAAAAACACATGCAGGTCAAGATCAGAAGGACTTTTCAAGGTTGTAATGGGGCTAAGGACAAGGTGTGGAACATATGGATAAGTAGCTAAGCAACCAAGGAAATAGAGGAGCAATGGGGAATAAATATCAATCAAGCATGAAAGTAATCCCAAACACCAACACTTCCAACTTTAGTTCTCACACAATGCTCAAATCCAAACTCCTTTTTATTTCTTTTCTTTGTTTTCTTTTCTTTTCTTTTCTTTTTGTTTTCTCTCTTTTTCTTTTTGTTTTTCTATACAAAGAACATGCAGAGAAAAAACAATTTTGAAATCCCACCTGGGTATACAAATGAGCAATCCCAAGAACCAATAACAAGTGCGCGCACAACCACACTTGTTGTGCACGACCACACTTAATTGAGCACCCATTCCCAAAACAATTCCAAAGCTCCAAAATTTCCTAAGGTAGGAATAATCATGGTTTTTCAGGCTAAGGGCTTGTAATGAGTTGTAGAACAATGAAAGGGTATGCAGGCTCAAAAAGGGGTATCAA
>Ga0214544_1002675_pt1 | contig 37321 bp, 41 predicted proteins | sample CNSS3metaG_FD_160074 | JGI IMG/M metagenome (GOLD analysis project Ga0214544, IMG submission 160074) | Root nodule microbial communities from cowpea collected in UCLA plant growth center, Los Angeles, California, USA - CNSS3 | ecosystem: Host-associated > Plants > Roots > Nodule | place: USA...
CATGTAATCATGCCTAGTATCTTAGAGTAGTCTTTTCATATGTACTTGCTTCATTATAAATAGAAGAGGAGGAGAGTGGTACTGTTGTCCACTACTCATATATTTTAAAGTCTCAGTCTCAAGTACGATCAAGCACCGGATAGTGGCCATAGAATCGAGGACCAAGCTTTTCATTGGTTCGTTTGGCTAAAGACTTAAGCCTATAGGGTTGTAGCTTAAGATATACCCTATCTCCCACCTTATACTCTACTTTCCTACGATGTTTACTCGCCTGTATTCGATTCTGGTCCTGGGCTTTACATAGATTAACTTTGAGGTCATTAAGGATATCATCCCTTTCTTGTTGCAGCTGATTGACACTATCAATCTTAGACGGAATGGTAGTCCCCTGAAGAAGGAGAGGAGGATCCCGACTATAGAGAGCTTTGAAAGGAGTCATTGTTGAGGAAGCATTATAAGTGGTGTTGAACCAAAATTCCGCCCACGGTAGCCAATGGGGTCATGTGTCTGGCCATCCGTTTGAGGATGGTAGGTTGAACTAAACTTCAATTTTGTCCCTGCTTGCTGAAACAATTCTTGGCAAAAAATTGCTCAAAAAGAGTTGATCTCGATCTGAGACAATAGTGGAAGGAAATTCATGAAGTTTGACCACCTTCTTAAGAAATAAATGAGCCACCTCTGCTGATGTGTAAGGGTGTGATAAAGGAAAGAAATGTGCATACTTCGTTAATCTATCAACTACTACAAAAATAATATCTTTTCCTTGGGCCTTAGGTAATCCCCTATGAAGTCCATGGAGATATTGGACCAGACTTGAGTGGGAATTGGTAGAGGTTGAAGTAACCATGCTGGAGCCAAGGTTTCTGTCTTATTCCTTTGACAAATTTCACATTGCATGACAAATTTTTTAATCATGCCTTCCCAATACACCACTCCCGCCACTCATTTGAAAGTTCTAAAGTATCCACTGTGGCCCCCAACTGGAGATTCATGCATATCCTTAATAATAAGGGGAATGCATGAATACCCTTTGGGTAACACCAATTTGTCTTGATAAAACAATCTGCCTTTCTTCCATTCGTACCCAGGGTGAGCTTTAGAATCTAAAATTAGATCCGGTATTAAAGAAGTGAGCTTGGAATCTTGCTGAACTTCTTCATTCCAAGCTTCTCATTCATCAATTTGGAAACTAGATAAAGCTAGAAAAATATCCTTTTCTAGATAAAGCATCTGCCACTGTATTTTCTTTCCCAGGTATCTACTGAATTTCAAAATCAAACCTAATCAATTTAGAGGCCCACTTAAATTGCTCCTCTGTTAATAATCTTTGGTCTTTGAGAAACCGTAGACTTTTCTGGTATGTAACCACTATGAAATGGCCCCCCATTAGATAATGATTCCATTTATGTATGGCCTGGACCACTGCCATCAACTCCCTTGCATAAATTGATTTTTTATTTTGGCCCCATTCTGACAGAGTTTGGCTCCAAAAGGCCAATGGTTTGCCCTCCTGTAACAACTCAACTCCCAAACCCTTGCTACATGCGTCTGTTTTGATGATGAATGGCTTGGGGAAATCTGGAACAACTAGGATAGGAAGTTGAGCACAACCCCTTTTAATTCCTCAAAAGATTGTTGAGCCTCTTTATTCTAGTGAAACCCCCCTCGTTTATTAATAGTTGGGTCAAAGGTTTAGCAATCTTCCCATAGCCTTGCACAAACCTTCGATAATACCTAGTCAACCCCAAAAATCCCTTTAAGGCCGTGACATCCTTAGGTACAGGCCAACTGCACATAGCATCCACTTTCCTGGGGTCTGCTGCAACTCCTTGACTTGAAATGATATGGCCCAAGTACTCCAGGCTTGGCTGTCCAAAACTACATTTTTTTCTATTTAACTTCAAGTGGTGGCCCTTTAGCACCTTCAGAACCTCCATTAAGTGCTGCACATGCATGTCCAAACTGGGGCAGTACACCAGAATATCATCAAAGAACACAAGCACAAACTTCCTTAAAAAAGGTTTAAGGATTTCATTCATTAAAGATTGGAAACTTGCTGCTGTATTAAGTCAGCCCAAAGGGCATGACATAAGTCAGCCCAAAGGGCATGACTAAGAACTCGTAATGGCTTTCATGAGTCCGAAAAATAGTTTTCTCAACATCACATTCCCGCAGAACTTGATGATACCCGGATTTCAAATCCAACTTCGAAAATATGGTCGCCCCTACTAATTCATCCAATAGTTCCTCAATTACTGTAATTGGAAATTTATTGGGTATGGTTATTTTGTTCAAGGCTTTGTAATCTACTCAAAATCGCCACCTTCCATCCTTCTTTCTAACCAATATTATCGGGCTTGAATAAGGGCTTATGCTAGTCCGAATGATCCCTGTGCGAAGCATGTCAATTACTAGTGTCTCAATCTCATTTTTCTGTTGATGAGAATATTTATAGGGTCTGAGGTTAGGGATAGAAGCTCCTTGTTGTAGGTGAATGGCATGGCTGCGGCTAGGAGGTAATCCCACTGGGTCATGGAAAACTGCATCATTCAACTCCAAGATGTTGAGTAATTCTGCAGGAATATTTTGAATGTTATGGACCTCCATCTCTTCTCCCCATTTGAGCAGGTAACAAGAACCTTCATTCCTCCTTTCTTTGCAAAACCTTTTTGAATGAAGTTTGTGATTTGGACAAAGTGGGATCTTCTGTTATATTCTATATCACCTTTGCTAATAGTTAATCTTAATTGACCAAACTTTGCCTTAACTTCCCCCAAACTTGCCAGCCTTTCAAGACCCAACCAAAACAATGTCAGCTCCACTCAAATCAAAAACAAAAGATTATTGTTGAATCCGAAGACCCTGCAGATCCAAGAGAAATCCCTGACATTTCCCTTGGCAGTGTACCTTGTGGCCATCACCAGCTTCCGCAACAAAAGGAGGTGTGTCTTCATGTTGCAGCCCACACCTAGAAATAAGGTTGGATGAAATAAAGTTGTGAGATGCCCCACAGTCCAACAAGAGCACCACCTTTTCTGACCCAATACTACTCCAGAGTTTCAAGATTTCTTTGTTGTCAACCCAACCATTGTGCACAAGGATAATTATAACACTTGCTCCCTCTCATCCCCATTTCCTTCACTGCCCCCTGCCTTATCTTGAATATCTTCTAACCCTGTGATCTCTTCCTCAGTCAGTAACAACATGTGTAGCTGTTTGTTTCTGCAAATATGGTTTGGACCATATTTCTCATCACACCTGAAACAGAGAGACTATGGTTTGGACCATATATCTTGCAACTCGGTCTCTCTGATAATTTTCTAAAGGGAGTGTGCCTCTAGAACGCTGACCTGCTTACCACACTGGCTGTCTCCATAGTTTTTCCTTTTCCTTCATTGAAATTGACCGATCCCCCGAACCTCCAGTTCCTCTGGAAAGACTTTTGGTGATTGTATAAGGCTTGTAGCTAGCTGTAGGGCGAGCAACACTAGATGATCCTCCTTTAGAATTAACACGAATCTTATCTTCTACCATTTGAGCTTTAAGCATCAAATCAGCAAGCGTATCAGGTTCGTATAACTTGACTTCTGCCTTAATTTCCTCCTTTAATCCATTGAAAAAAAGTCCCACTAAGTATTCTTCCTCAATCCCCTTCAAGAATCCCACATATTGCTCAAACTGTTATTGTTCCACGTTGTGTTAATCCGGTCAAGATTTCATAACATGTTTGGTTAAAACCTCTTTACCACCACCACCTTAAACGCCTCCCAAGAAGGATTCTGAGTGCATGTCTCCCACCATTGAAACCAATTCAGTGCTTTCCCCCCCAAGGCCACCCACAACTTGCATTTTTTTCATCTTCAGAAACTTCCTTTAATCTAAAATAACATTCCAGCCGATTTATCCACCCATAGGCTTCCTCACCTGCAAAAACTGGAATATCCAGTTTCCTCCACCGCAACTGACACAACCCTGATCTGTGTCCACCCGATTCCGTTCCTCTGTATGAGTATTCCTTATGGAAGATTGATCCTCTGTCTTTGCTCCACACGACAACTTTTCGACGACCCCTGTTAACCTCGCAACAAGTCCTCCAAACGTTGGAAGAGATCATGATTTTTGTTTATCAGTTCTATCACGATCTTGCGCCATTTCTTAGATCATCTTTTCCGACCCATCCAATTTAGCTTCCATCCTTCTATTGACCATACCCTGGCTTTACCCCTCCATTGTGCCAACCAGCTCTTGATAACAGTTTGATAGAACGCCTATGTTTCACAACACTGGATATTCTTCTGTATTGAACACGGATTATTTTCCTATCAATGTGACAGGAAGAATGACCAAGAATACAATATATGTTTACACGAGATACCACTCTAGAATTCTGAGAGACCTTCTCTCAGCTCTTCCCAAAACTTTACAAAACAACCGAACAACTAAAAACACCTAAGCCCCTAACAGACTTATATAAGTCTGTAACAGTTATAATTTCTATTCTAAGTGTTTCAACTGTTTGTTTTCCTCCTTTTGTAAACAATGCCATATCTATCAGACTATATATAGAACTGATAAATGACGCTGTTAGACTACAGCATTGTATATGTTTTCTTCGTTGCATGTTTTGAAATCATTTCTGCACCATCTAATTTTCTCTTTATTGAATCCCGAAGTCTAATTTATAACACCCATGGGAAGAAAATGGGTAGCAATAGCACGCTATCATTGTAATTATAAAAGCAGATATCATCAATAATGCCAATGCTACATCATCATTATATACTTTTTGTTTTTAAGCAAGGCTATTGTTTTTGTTTTTGTGTGTGTTTGACGTGGGGTGTGGGTGGGTGGGTGGGTGGAGGAGGGAGTTGGGAGGGTTGACATGCTATTACTGCCCTCTTGTTCTTGGGAGGGTTGACATGCTATTACTGCCCTCTTGTTCTAATCAATGTTTGTACTATTTGAAGAGCTTGAGGTAGACTCTAAAAAAGGCTTGGAAAATGGAGAAAACGGAAGATTGATTGCTCCACAAGATGCATGTAATAGAATTGCTGAAGTAGTGCAGGAGGCTATAAGAAAGATGGAAATAGTAGCGGATGAGAAGATGAGGATGTTCAAGAAGGCTCGCATGACCCTTGAAGCTTGCGATCGTGAATTAGCTGACAAATCCAGGGAAGTGGCAGAGCTCAAGATGGAGAGGCAGAAAAGGAAGCTGCAGATAGAAGAGTTGGAGAAAATTGTAAGGCTCAAAAATGCGGAGGCTGATATGTTCCAATTGAAGGCTAATGAGGCTAAACGAGAGGCTGAGAGGCTCCAGAGGATTGCTCTTGCCAAGCAAGATAAATCAGAGGAGGAATTTACTAGCAACTACCTGAAACAACGATTAAACGAAGCTGAGGCAGAGAAACAGTATCTTTACGAGAAGATCAAATTGCAGGAGAGTTCTCGTGCTTCACAGAGCAGTAGTGGTGGTGACCCCTCTCAGATGCTGATGTATTCCAAAATCCATGATCTGCTGTACAGTGCTCCTCCCAAACCAGACACTCAGGGACACCCTTTTCGGACAAATCCGTGAGACTGTTTGTGATTCCCTGTTATAGCTAAGTCATTCCCCTTGAACAATTATGGATGAGCCCCTTCCATGACAATGTAATCATCAATTTTATCTGCTCTTTGTACAAGGCTTGTTCTAAGCGTTATTATTATGCTTTTTGTAAGGAATTGTTGACTCTTGCATAATTTGTCAGTTACTAATTTCTCAGCAAGGATTTATAAAGGAAAGATAAAATGAATTAAGGCAATGTTAGTTACAATTAACTTAAGAATAAGTTGGGGAGATTTCTTTTATCTATTATTTTCAATATTCGATTTTCATTTATATATAAGATAATTTTAATTAAGTTTGGGGTCTTCCTAAATTTAGGTGTGTTTTTCAAGTTTAATTAAGTTCTAAAATTTAGATATTTTTGATTGAGATTTTGTTAAATTCTTTTTATCTAATTGTTAAATTTTTTATTTTTTTAATCGAGTCTTCATCACTTGATTTCTTTTGTTAATTAAATAATAGTATTCTTATTTTATTAATGAAAAATATTAAGCCATAAAAATTTAATTAAAAATATAAAAGTTTTTGAATACTTAAGAAACTCAAAAAGTTTAATTAAACATACCTGAAAGTTTTAAAACGATTAATTTTTTTGTTTTATTAACATTTATCTTATATGTCCAAACAATTAATGAGTGTAATCAATAGGAAATGTAACGTCCCGAAAAATTATAACATCAAATTTCTAAGGCGTTGCATACATAAATAATCAGAGAGTACAGAGTTTGAGATATGGAGATATATAATACTCCAAACATATCCATAACAAGTAAAAAGAGGCCCCACATGGCCCAAAACAAAGTACAGAGTCTCGTCCAGAACGAGAGGATCTTAAACTACTAAAACTCCATTAGTTGTGGGCTCCATAGTGAGCCCGATACTCGTCCATAACCATCAAGTTGCGGCATCCCTATTATCGTTATCACTGCCAAGGGTTCTCACACCTACTCACATCAATAAGATTGATGATCATCGCAATGGAGGAAACCACACACACAATCATACAAACAAGCAAAAGGGTAAGCTAGTGTAAAAGATTCTTATATCACAACACTCAACATGCAAGTTCAGAGTCAATCATAATTAACAGACATCTACACATGAGGTACCAAACCATATAAGACACCAATACTTCACTATTTGGATACGTATCATGAGGCACTACCACGAGATCCATGGAATTATGTCCTAGTAGTGAGACACCACCACGAGGCCTTCATGGAATTACGTCCGTTCATGAGGCACCACCATGAGGCCTTCATGGAATTACGTCCTGGCCTTGCGGTACCACCACGATACCCTCGTGGAATTACGTCCTAACATTGAGGCACCACCACAAAATCTCACTAGGAGGGTCCATGGAATTACGTCCATGTGATGAGGCACTACCATGAGTTCCCACTATAGGGGTCATGGGATTATGTCCTACCCAAACCTTATCCATGCCTTACCAACAAATCATGAATTTCCCATGCACACCAATAGCATGTCATTTCATATAAATAACCAATCATCAAACATATCTCATGCCAAGCTCACCACCAACTCATTAATTCCAACCCATAACATACGTAGTACATGCATATCCACCCTCTCTATGTTTAAAACCAAGCAAACCAGCCAATCAAACAACCAACAACATTCATATAAGGAAAAGAGCAAGAACCCGAGCTAGGTCTCGCTCAAGCTGGGAGCCTTCGCTCAGGCGAGAGGAGTGCTCTCGCTCAAGCTGTAGACTCTCGCTTAGGCGAGACTGCGACAGTGTCACGGCAAGATTTCGCGAGCTCTCACTTAGGCGAGGCTGTCTCGCCTGAGCGAGACAGTTCGTCGCTTAAAAACACAGCCCCTCGCCTGGGCGAGCACTCGAGCAAACTGCTATTCTCGCCTAGGCGAGATGAGCTCGCTTGGGCGAGAATATCAGTTCTCCCCCACTGTTCCACACATGTTCAACCATAAACTCATTCACAACAACACCCAAAGCATTTTCACGCTATCATAAGCAACATACTATCACCAGAAACATGAAATAGGACCAAAGCATGTAAAAAGTGAATTAAAAACATGAATCCTAACTTCCCTTATCTCGAGTGGGGTTAAAATGCTAGCATAGAAGTCCACTAAGAAGAGGGGAGTACGACGACTCAAACAGTGCAGTAAAACTGGAAACAAACGTACAATACTAAGCATAAGGTTTTAGATTCAACTCAAAACAAAGACTAAGGTACTGGAATGGAAAGGGAAGGGTAAAGTCCAAGTTCAACTTACCTGGATGAGACTTTAGAGTGAAACAATAGTTGCTCAAATGATGCCCTAGTAGAGCTCTACGTTTTCAACTACAAGGGAGTAGGGGAACAATCTTCTCTGAAAATTTGCAGAATGAAGGTGTTAGGGTTGGTTTAGGTGGTTTTGGGCACCTCATGGACCAGTCTTAGGCCCAACAGATTGGGACAACCCCTTGGTTATTAGGACAGAAAATTAATGGCCTTTACAGTAAACATGTAATGGTACCAATATGCAAGAAGATAAGAACATTACGAATATAATACAAACAATTAATATGAGTGTAATCAATAATAAACATGTGATGGTACGAATATGCAAAAGATGAGAATATTTTGAATATAATACGAAATAGTTAAAATATAATTTTTTTTCTAGAAGAAGTAGCCTTTGAAAATTTAAATAATTCTTTTTAATAATTATATTATAAATTTTCAATCTTAAATAAACAATGATTGAATGAAAAAAATAATAATCTAAGTAAAAAAAAAGTTTAATATTTATCTTTTTTTAATTACGGTTAAAAATTAAAGTTTTCTCTTAGATGTTATTTCAAATTATTAAAATATAAAATTTCTTATGTATTAAATGTTTAAAACAATTAAAATACTATTATGAAAATTGAATGATAAATATTAATAGAAGATTTTGTTTTTTAATTCTATGAATTTAGAAAGTAAATAATAAAATAAAAAAGTATATATTTTGTTTAATTTTTTACTTATTTTAATTTTATATATTATATTATTTCTCTTTGACATAAAATGAATGTATAGAAATTACTTTTATAATATATAAATATATCATTCAATTTATGGATATTTGACCTAAATATTTATATTAAAAATATTATTTTATAACTTTTTCACATGCACAAATATGAATTATTTTCCTCTTTCTATACATACATCTAATTAAATTTATAAATATTATACTTTTTATTACAGCTCATTATATAGTTAGATTTATTCGTTTTATAAATTATATATAAAATAAATTATTTGAATGAATAATATATATAAAATTTTTTATTTAAATATATATATTAAAAAAAAAAAAAAAAATATATATATATATATATATATATATATATATATAAAAGAAAAAAAAGAAAAAGAAGATAAGGTCATGAGAAAAGATAAGAAGGAAAAAAAAAGAAAACCTTACCTCCACCTTCCCCGCTATGATCAATCATCCCATCCCACCTTATCTGCTCCCTCGCCACCAGCCCAGACGTCGTCACCCCTTCACTGACTTTATCGCCAACACCCCCTTTCCTGCCCAGTGGGAACCCTTCACGTTGGACCGCTACACCGGCGAAATCGACCCTGATGAACACCTCAAAGTATACATCACCCATGTCGCCCTGTACACGTCCCAAGACGCAGTCTTCTGCAAAGCCTTTCCCACCACCCTCAAGGGCCCTGCTCTGGAATGGTTCACAACCTTTCCGCCTTACTCCATCGACAACTTCGACGTTCTTTCACACATGTTCTCCACCCATTTTGCTGGCAGTCGTCCACACCAAACTACCACAATCTCCCTCCTAGGCATTAGACAGGAACAAGGCGAACCACTTAAAGCGTTCACAGATCGCTTCAATAAGGCAGCTCTTCGCACCCCACACCTCAACCAAGAGATGATCCTCCAGTGCATGGCACTTACCCTACAACCCGGCCCCTTCGCCAACAACGTCTACCTCCATCCACCTGCCTTTATGCACGAACTTAAATTGTGCGCGGCCGACTATGTCCGCATGGAGGAGATGCAGACCCTCCATACCAAATTCTGCAGCGACTATGTAGCCACCATCGCCAACCCTACCCTGCAACCTCCCCGCCTTGATACCCGCCTACACGAGCCCCGCCAACCCCACTTCACCAGATACGCCCCTCTTACCGTAACCTGCTTCCGCATCCTTGATGAAGCCTTACAAGCTGACCTCATCCCTCCACCACGTAAGACAACCACACCTCCTAACGCTGATATGACCAAGTATTGTCGCTACCACCGCAACCATGGCCATACTACAGAAGACTGCAAAACACTCCAGGATAAGATAGAAGAACTGGTTTGTGCTGGTCATTTTCGCCACTTCATCTGACGAGACGATCATTCCTCTCGATCCCGCCACCCCCTCGATCCGACCACAAACGCCCTCCACACGACTCCCGTCACGACAGACGCCTAGCTCAAACCGCTAACCAGGAACCCCAACCGGCCCGTACCGACATCACCCCCACAGATCCTCCACTACGTGCCACTATCAACACTATCTCTGGTGGCTTCGCTAGTGGAGGATCCACTTCTTCTGCCAGAAAGAAACACCTCTGCCATATTCAATCCATCAATCATATCACCCATTCCCACCACAGACGCTGTATGCCTCTCATCATCTTCACAGATGACGACTTTCATGGCCTCGACCATCACCAAGATGACCCCATGGTCATCACCGTTGAAATCGAGAACTACGCCGTTAAGAAAGTCCTTGTCAACCAAGGCAGCTCCGTTGATATTCTCTACTGGGCCACCTACCAAAAACTCCAACTCCCAGACACCGCTATGGTCCCGTATGACGAACCCATCTATGGCTTTTCTGGCGAACAAGTATCCACCCGCGGCTACATCGACCTTCACACCATGTTTCGCAAAGGAACCCAAACCAAAACCATTCCAATCCACTTCCTTATCGTCGACGCACCAACATCCTACAATGTCCTCCTGGGTCGTCCTTCCCTCAACACCCTTGGCGTTGTTGTCTCCACCCCTACTTTGGCCATGAAGTTCCCTTCTCCTTCCGGTGACATCCTCACTGTCCACTACAACCAACGCCTGGCACGCGAATGCTACATGGCCAGCCTGCGCCCACAACTCCCAATTCAACAAACCAACCACATTGAGCGACCACCTGGCTCCGGCATCGCCCTATCAGGCGAAGATCTCGACCCCAGAGTAGGCCGGGACTTTCGTCTCGAACCAGTTGAGGAGACCTCCCCTCTAGAGCTTCCTAACGGTCACTCCATCAACCTCATCCTCATCAGCAACACCGACCTTTTCGCCTGGTCAGCCGCTGACCTACCTGGGGTGGACCCTCTAGTAGCATCCCACAAGCCATTCATCTATAAAGAAGCCCGCTACATCTCCCAGAAGAAGCTAAAACTTGGCGAAGAACGTCGACTAGCGGCTAAGGTTGAAGCCGAAAAGTTACTAAACGCAGGATTCATAGAAAAAGCTCAGTACACCACTTTGCTTTCTAACGTAGTCTTGGTGAAGAAAGACAATGGCAAATGGCGGATGTGTGTAAACTACACGGATTTGAACAAAGCTTGCCCTCGCGATGCCTACCCCTTACCCAATATCGACCGACTTGTTGACGGCGCGGCAGGGAATAAAGTGCTTAGCTTTTTGGATGCATATTCTGGGTACAACCAAATCCCCATGGCCGTATCTGACATGAACAAGATCGCCTTCATCACGGATGATGCCAACTACTTCTATAGAGTTATGCCTTTTGGTCTTAAGAACGCTGGAGCAACCTACCAACGGTTAATGGACAAGGTTTTCATTCATCTAATGGGACAATGTGTCGAAGTATATGTTGAAGATATGATTGTCAAGTCTCCAAGCCACCACCAACATGCCGAGGACCTCTCAACGGTCTTCTCCACACTACGCCAATTCAACCTTCGCCTCAACCCTGACAAGTGTGTATTCGGCGTTGACCGTGGTAAATTTCTTGGGTTTATGTTGACCCAACGCGACATAGAGGCCAATCCCGAAAAATGCAAGGCAATTATCGAGATGCGCAGTCCCGCTACCATCAAAGAGGTCCAACGCCTCATAGGCCGCTTCACAGCCATTTCCTGCTTTCTACCCAAACTGGCTGAACAAACCCAACCCATAGTCCAACTCCTAAAGAAATCCACCTGATTCACGTGGATTGATGATTGTGAACAAATCTTTCAAAAACTAAAAACTACCCTAACCTCACCACCTATCCTCCACAAGCCGGACACCCGCCAATCCCTCATCGTATACATCACAGCCACCGATCACACCGTCAGCGCCGCGCTCGTTCAAGAGATAGAAGGCACGCAGCATCCTGTCTACTTCGTTAGCAAAACGCTGCAAGATCCTGAAACCAGATATCAAATGGTAGAGAAGTTGGCCCTATCCTTAGTCCACGCAGCTCGCCGCCTACGCCCACTCTTCGAAAACCACAGCATCATCGTCAAAACCGACTACCCCATCCAAAAAATATTGCAAAAACCATATCTACCCGGACGGATGTCATCCTGGGCCGTCGAGCTGTCGGAATTCAACATTCGCTACGAACCCCACGACCCCATTAAAGCCCAATGTCTCTTAGATTTTGTCAATGACCTCCAGCACACACCCACAGAGGACCAGTGGACACTTCATGTAGATGGTTCCTCAAATCCATAAGGTGCCGGTGCTGGCATTGTGTTAAAAGGGCCTAACGACATCCTCATCGAAAAATCCCTTCACTTTGCCTTCAAAACATCAAACAACCAGGCCGAATACGAAGCTATCCTCGTCAGCTTTACCCTTGCCCGCGAAGTAGGTGTCAAGACGCTAACGTGCAAAACCGACTCCAAGCTTACTGTAGGGCACCTAAATGACGAGTTCCAGATTAAAGACCCCATCCTTCTACAATATTATCATCTGGTCCATGCAGTCATTCAATCCGCCTTTGAACGAGTCCGCATCGAACGCATCCCAAGGACCGACAACATCAGAGCCTACATCCTCTCCAAATTGGCCAGCACCAAATTAAAAAGCCGCCACCGATCCCTATTACAGCAAACATTATCTACACCCTCCATCACACATACCTGTCAAAACCTAACCTACGCCCCAACTGACAACACCACCCCTTCCCAAAACCATAACTGGACCACCCCCTATATCCAATACCTAAAAACCGGTAACCCCCCACAAGATGCGGACAAAACTTGGCTGGCTAAGGCCGCCAGGTATACCATGATAGGCGATGACCTTTACAAACGCAGATACGGCCAACCTCTCCTCAAATGTGTCACGGTAGAGCAAGCACAATATATTATTAAAGAGCTACACGAAGGCATTTGTGGCTACCATTCCGGCGCACGTACCATGGCTACCAAAGTCCTTAGAGCCGGGTACTTCTGGCCGACTATAGAAGCAGATTGCCAAGACTATGTCAAAAAGTGCAAACCATGCCAAAAACATGGTAACCTCATCCACCAGAAGCAAGAACAACTCCATCACATACTATCCCCATGGCCCTTTGCTAGATGGTGAATGGACATCCTTTGCCCCTTCTCACCCGACAAGGGGTAAGTGAAATTCTTAATTGTAGTCGTCGACTACTTCACCAAATGGATAGAAGCCAAGCCACTAACCACCATCACGGCCCAACAAGTTCAGCAGTTTGTTTGGAAAGATATTATATGCAGATATGGTGTTCCACATACCATCATCACAGACAATGGTCGACAATTCATAGATAAGGAGCTAGCCAAGTTCTACACTGGTCTGGGCATCAAACACATCACAAGTTCTGTAGAACACCCACAAACTAATGGACAAGCAGAGGCGGCCAACAAGGTTATCCTAGTGGAACTGCGCAAGAGATTAGATAGCGCCAAAGGCTGGTGGCCCGAAGAGTTAGTAGAAGTACTATGGGCTTACAGGTGCACCCCTCAATCATCAACAAACGAATTCCCCTTCAGCCTAGTTTAAGGAGCAGACGCCATGATACCAGTCGAAATTGGCGAACCCTCCCTACGCCGAGAACTGTACGACCCAACCCACAACCACCAAAACATGGCCACCCATCTCGACCTCCTACCCGAACTCAGAGAAAAAGCCCAGATACGCAACTTAGCCGCCAAACAAAGAGCTGCCAAAAAATATAATGCAAACCTATGTCCACGATCATTCGTAGCCGGGGACTTAGTATGGAGAATGGCCAGCAGTGCAAGAAAGAAGGATGGCAAATTCTCCGCCAACTAGGACGGGCGATACCGCATACGTGAAGACGCGGGAGGAAGAGCTTATCGCCTTGAACACTTATCTGGGGAAGAGATACCCAACACCTGGAATGTGTCCCACCTCAAATTCTATTTCAGTTAAATGTATACTGCACTAAACCGAATACTTGTAACCCTGGGTGTACTCTTTTTCCTCACTTGGTCTTTTTTCCCTAAGGAGGGTTTTGGCCAGGGAGGTTTTAACGAGGCACCCCATATTCAATAAATAAAACGAAGGGTTCTCAACTATACGACTTTCCTATGTCTTTATTTTCATATTCGTTTAAGTTCCCCACCCTTACCACTAGTAAGCGGCCTGGGTCGAAAACCCTTTACTCGTGGTTAATTCGTTTAAGTTCCCCACCCTTACCACCAGTAAGCGGCCTGGGTCGAACACCCTTAACATACAATCAATCGCGCCATACATACACCACAACTCATCAAAACCCAACATACACAATAACATATAGAACAATAATCGCATTAAACACAAAGGAAAGAGTGTACGAACGTAACATAATGTACTGACTATTACAGACATAGGCTCAAATAATATTTTCGAATCAACAAAAATCAAAAGTCCTACTATGCTGCATCAGGGGCCACCTCCTCGTCATCACCCGCTTCCCTCTCCTCTTTAGTTGCCTTCTCCTCTACCTCCTCATCTGGACTGCTTCCATTTTCCTTAACAAGCTTCCCATCAATAACGTCCTTGTTCACATCAAACGTCGAGTCCGTAATGTCAACCTCCTGATGGAAAAAGGATGCTTGACATAGTCCCTTCTCAAATTCGTTGATGTGCTCTTGTATAATGCAATTCTTCAGGTCATCAAGCTCATCTACAGCACCATCATACTTGTCTTTCAGATCATTGTACTCTTCCTCCAACTCCCTTATTCTCTTGTTCAATTTTTCCTCTGAATCCAAACATCGAACCCTCCACGTTGCCAACCTCTTTCTCTCTTCCTCCCAACCCTCATTTTCCTTCTTCCACGCAGCCCTCTCTTCCTCAAACTTGTTGACTTTCCCCTGCAACTCTTCTACCTTTTCCCGACCTCCCTCCTTCACCTCCCGCCGATATAAAGACCCCACACGGCGGCTTAATATCAAGGTTTTGCTTCCAAACTCCACCATTGTCCTCACTATATGATCCGCCTCAATGCTATCAATGGAGTTTATAATGGTATTTGGGAGATTGATCGCGATATCTTTCCTGACAGATATTTCCAGCAACTCAATCAACCCAGATTCCGGCCCCTTCACTTCGCTAACCGACCCCCACTGGCCGACCCCGCCCCGAGTAAGGTTGCCCTTACTTTCTTCACATCCTTCCCCTTGTCGTGGCGAGGCGGCAACTCGGTCTTCCTCTTCGTTCCGTCATGCACGTGTACTTCCACCACGGACTCTTTCAGGTTGGGAACATTAGTCTTCCCAACCGCCTTCGCTTTAGCGGCCATCTCCTTCCTCAACGACTGGAATAGCGCCAAATTCTTCTTCCCCGATTGCGCCATGTGCCCTACAATAACATATTAAACCCCGTTTAAAACAACTTAGAATCAATAACACATTTTAAGTAACAAACAGATACCTTCAATATCTATAATCGGATGCACCGAATTATAAACTCTAACTAGGCCCTTAGTGGGCAACTTATCAACAAACTTCATCAATGTCTTCACCACCTCCTTATCCCTTGCCGACAACTCATCGATCCCCATATCCTTGTACCGAGAAGGAGTGCCCGTCCAGTTAAATGGGAACTTTGTACTCCCATCTGTGTTCAAGAAATAGGGCTTTCCCTCTTCCTTCACCACGACTTTGAAGTACCCGTACTTAAAATGCTTGAAGGACTGGGAAAATGCGTCCAATCTACTAATGCTGGGACGACTTATCAGAGACAGCCAAGTTGTCGGATGGCGGGGTCTAGTATCATAGAAATATAGGAAGGCATAAGGCGAAGGCTCCAAATATAAAGATTGACACAAAATGCGAAAGGCTTGCATGTAAGCCCAACTGTTTGGGTGCAATGGCGTAGGTGCTACGTCCAGCACGCGCAACACACCCATAGTGAAATCATCTAACGGCAGCCGCACATGCAGCTGAGAAAAGTGACACATGTACATGTAGAAGAACTTTTCTGTTGCCCCCTCCTGCCCGTGACACACACGGTCAATGGCGCTAACCCTCTCCAAGGAAATGATACTTCTGCTTACACTCTTTGCGATGACAGGCGTACAATTCAGCCAAGAGTTCAGAAGGCGAGACCACCAGAATAAGGATGATTGATTACGGACATCAGCAACTACCCACCTGTAACCGCCCTTGGCCGGCCAATTACTCTCGGCCAGCTCCTCTAGGGGATCTTCTCGGACCTCCCTCACCGTTTCCATAGGGATTCCACTTACATTACCACTAGAACTGGTACACTCCTCGTCAACTTGTCTACCTATACTCCTCCCCGACTCTACACTCTCATTACTAAACGTAGATAACGACATGCTATCACTACTAGACATACCTTTACTCGTGTTTCTGGAAAGATGTCGGCTGGAATTGGGAACTAGTCGGACAAGAAAACGCACACAAGATCTCTGAATAGGAAATTCTCGCAAATGAACCAGTAAACCCTTACTTGTTTTGAAATCCATATTTATAGGCCAGAATTCCAAATGGCAAAAACCCCTTCCCACCAAAACAACAACCCATACCAATCGACACAATCATTACAAGAGACATAACTTTTAAAAACGATGGTGCCAAAACCCCCTAATTTGACCCCTAACACTTCTTCACCTACCATCAACCTTTCATCACCATTAGCCTTAACATTGTTCATCACACTTAAAGGCTGAGGGACTGATGTACCACACCCAGCCGATCCCGTTAACATACCAACATATATCACCCTTGACCGACACCTATATCGGCCAAGGCTGGGGGACTAGTGTACCACACCTAGCCAACTCGACCAAATAGTAATAAAACGATACATATATTCCAAAGCAGTCAAGTAATCAACCTAGGCTGAGTTGGCCTGAGCCTTACCAGCCTAAACTGATAACCTGAATGTCTAGAGGGACAACCTGCAAAAGACGACACATGACCAATGTAAACCGCCAACAAAAGTAGTCGGCCTAGGCCGGCTACTCCAAATATATTTAATAAAATCCAAGCCCCCCTAGTGTTCAGTAGGTCCTCCTAAGGGCCTGGGTTAGGGCCCAGGCCCACTTACAGCTCAAACTAAAGCCCAAGCTAGGGCCCGACCCATGACATAACCAAAAATGGTTAATGCTCTATAAATACATGTGGACCCCAGTAATTAAAGGTACGCATTCATTACTTCATTAATCACTAATTTGACCTTCTGAGAGCTTTGACTTACTTGAGCTTCAGAGTCTCTTTTGTAGGTAACCCCTCCTAGGTCCAAGCTGACATGTACCAACCGGGAAGAGGCCAACTGGGGAGATAGTGGACTACATGGTAAGGTGACACTTGTGCCTAACTCATCTTATTTGTTCTTTGTAGGAACAATGGTTATGTGAGAAGAAGTGAGAAGGAAAGAAAGAAAGAAAGAAAGGAGAGAGAGAGAGAGAGAGAAAGAGAAAGGAGGAAGAGGGAGAAAGAAAAGGAGAGTGTAAGACCCACAAAATTTAAATAATTAAATAAATAATTATTTAATAAAGGCAGGTAGGAGAAACCTTTATGGCATTAAATGTTAACTTTCATAACGTGGAAAAGTATTAGCTCAAATGGTTGAGAGTACTTTATTGTGTGAGAGGACTTGGGTTCGAGTCCTATGTATGCCATCTGTGTATTATTTTGATATGAGATTGTGATTAGAGCGTGATAGTAGGATATAACCTTTGAAGCATGAATTGTATCACGAAATATGATGTGGTTGAATTGGTTGTGCACTTGAAATTGAATTGTGTGGTGATGGGTTCAAACCTTGGCTTGGACAAAACCATAGACTTTCTTTTTATCAATTTTATTTTTGGGTAAGAATGTGAAGGGGCGGGAGAAACCTAGCTAGAGGAACAACCAAGGGTGCTGAAAATCAAATAGAATGGCAACTTGAAGGATCAAGGGGAGTTCATCAGGGATCCAAGGAAAAGCTTCAGTTTTCAAGCCTAAGCGAGGGAACCAGGTTAGGGGAGTTCCCATGATTGTTTGATATTGTATTTTATTCGTTATTGACTGGGTTATGATGTATGAGGGAATGGGGGTTGTTATTTTCGTGAAAATCAGAATGGAAAATCGGGTTTCTGGGATTTTTCCAGAAACCGCCTAACGGGTCGCGCGTGACCGCCAGGCGACACACGCACCAGACCCAGTTTTTGGGTATCAACGATGAACCGCCTGGCGGTAGAGGATGAACCGTTAGGCGACACGAACACAGTTTCACGATTTTTTGGTTATTTTTGATGCTTTTGGAATATCTGTGGGGTGGTCGTGATAATTGTATGTTCGGGTATGAACTTTGATGTTGATATACGCTACCTATGTGGATTTTGCGACAAGACATTACTTTTGATGTGAAATTGTGTAATTAGGGTTTATGTGGATGGTTGGAAACAATTATGCATGTTATGAATTCGTGATTCGATATGATGTTACGAAATCCGATTATCCTATGATTTACTGATGTTTGTTGATGAGTATGAATATGTGAATTGGTGTACCATGAGAATGGTTGATGTTTTGTTGAGTCCTCACTATGATTTCATGCCAAGAGAAGTATGAGGAATGTGTGAGTGTGTGTGAAATCTCGAGTAGGAACAGTACGAAGGGACAAACTTTTACTACAGGTTATAAAAGGGTGGGTGTGAAATGTGTGATATTGCATGTTGGTGTCATGTGTTAAAAGTAGATAAAGGTGGGAGTTATACGAAAGATATTGCATATGCGATATATATATATTACATTAATGAATGAAAGTACTTGCATGATAATATGTTACATTATGCTGGTAAGAAAACTGTTGTGGCATGAATCCTATAGGTAGTAAATGGTAGGACCAAAGCCTGTGAGCTTGTATGCATGATGTTGAGCATATTGGTTGGGTTGTGAATAGATGTGATGTAAATTAGTTAAAGGTTGGTGTTTGGAAAATCATACTATGATGCAATTCCCTGTGTTGAGTGTTTTGTTATCCTTTAGAACCAGTTTTAGTGTCAAAAACCAGTAGCATCGGGCTACTGGTATAGCGCCTGGCGGCGTAAGCGAGCTGCCAGGCGGACGAGAGTTAAATCAGGGACAGTAGTCACAGCGGACGCGGGGTGCCTGGCGGTGGGTGATGGTGGGGCTAGGCGGTGACAGCGGAACAGTGCGCCTGGCGGCGTGGTGATGTCCGCCAAGCGGTGGCGGTACTGAAAGGGTACTGCAGGCGCGTGGTGCTTGGCGGTGTGTGATGCCCGCCATGCGGTCTGGAGCTAAGTTTCGCCTAGCGGCGTGAGATGCGCGCCAGGCGGTTTGGGTCCAGTGATGGTGCGCGAGGAAGGTTTTCTACACTGCTTTAGGGGATGTTGTGATGCGATGCTTTGGCTGGGGGCCCAGTTACGAGTGTATCTTGTATTGGGGTAACACGTGACCACTCTAGGTTGTAGCCTGGTGGTTTAGGAAGTCCAGTGGAGTGTGCGAGTTGTGGCTCGTACGGCGAGGTTTCGGATGATTGCCCTCTTCAATGGATTCTGATAGAGATTTGGTAGTCTGGGAACAACTACAAACTTATGTTTGTTTTGGGGAACTCCACTTGGTGTCACGGTGAGATGTTGTTGCAAAGTCATTCCCACGTGTGGACTATCAGGTGGTGGCCTGTAGTCGGAGGGGCGAGTAGACACTCGTGCAGCAAAGATCGATCATTTATCTCACCTAAAGGGTATAGAAAAGATAGACGTCTAAAGGTAGTTGAAGGAAGTGAACTAGGAATAATAAGGAAAAGAGAAAACGGTACTAACCCGAGTTTACTTTTGTTAATATGGTATTGATTATGACATTGTTGTTTTTATTTAAATGAGCTCACCCTATCTGTGTGAGTGTGGCGATGATCATGTAACTTGTTACATGGGAGCAGATGTTGATGCAGGTGGATAGACTGAGACATAGAAACGGAGAGGGGATCCTATGGGAGTTTACTGATTTTTATTTTTTGTTATGATGTGGATTTGATGTAAAAAAATTTTATAGACATCTACTTTACATTTTGTTTTTGCCGCGCTGTATGGTTAATTGATTTGGCGCGTTGGACTTTGAATTTAAATCTACTCCCGCGTTTGGGAAATGTTTCATAATAAATGAGGTTGTTCAGATAAATATTATTGTTATTTATTTTATAAGTAATTTCCGACAAGGACGTTACAGAGAGAGAAAGAAAATAGAGAAAGAGAAAGAGAAAAAAAGAAAGAGAGAGAAAGATAAAATAGAGAGAAAGTTTAGAGCAAAGATTCAAAGAGATCTTAATTCTCTAACCCTATTATTAGTGTGCCCTTCAATCAATAAGGTAAGGGGGAGTGAGGTTAAACTCTTTTTATATTAATCTTGATAAACTCATGGGTGTTATGTTAATCTCTTATTTATTTTGAATCATATATTATTTTATTTACTTCCATTCAACTTATTTTCAGTTACTATCCTCTTATATTTATTTAATTTATCTCTAGTTATGTACTGATTTGTTCCTTTACTTTATTTAATTTATCTCCAGTTATACATTGATCTTGTTTATTTATTTTATTTAATCTTTACTTATGCATTGGTCCTGTTTATTTATTTATTTAATCTCCAGTTATGCACTAGTCCTGTTTATTTATTTTATTTAATTTATCTACAGTTATGCATTGGTCTTGTTTTTTTTTTTATTTTAGTTAATTTATCTCCAGTTATGCACTAGTCCTGATTATTTCTTTTATTTAATATCTAGTTATGTACTGATCCTGTTTATTTATTTAATTTATCTCCAGTTATGCATTGGTCCTGTTTATTTATTTTATTTAATCTCTAGTTATGTACTGGTCCTGTTTATTTATTTCATTTAATCTATCTTCTGTTATGCATTGGTCATGTTTATTTATTTCATTTAATATATTTCCAGTTACGCACTAGTCCTATTTAATTTATATTTTTGTTATTATATTTATTTATAACATTCTAATCCTTATCTTGTTATTTATTTAAAGTTCTTGCTTTGATTCTTATTTTATCATTATTTTATAATAAATAACTAAATAAATAAATGTAAAATAAAAGTAAATATTATTTTATTCAGTGAGCTTGGATAGAAGAAAATTACATGTACATTTTATTGTTATTTTATATTCTTTGTGTATAGTTTATACAATGACATGATTTGATAGTCATCACATTTTATGACCTTTGAAAATATCCAAGAGTATGTCAGTTAAGTAAGAGTTAAGTCTAGTTGCAATAAGTTGAGATTAAACTAGTGTCAAAGTGTTTGTATTTGGGAAGTCACAGTTTGGTACACTACGGGATGAAATGGATGAAAGGCAGGGATCACGGTGGGGTCTAAGCAAGTTTTACAAAGGAGGTGAATATCTGGATAGTTCAGAATAGCACACTGGACTAGGATATTGATTGGCCAAACTTGGGACTATCCGATACCTGTTCGGTATCGCCAATGTTAGGTAGTGAGTATATATCTCTTTTGTGGGCCGATAAATGGCTAATGTTCTCGAGAAAGAAATAATTATGATTGTACCAATGTTTTATGAGAGATACTCAACTACCTAATCACTTCCCAAAGTAACTTTTGATGTTCATAATGGATCATCAGAAGTGGAATATGAATTCATATGTCTGGTAAAACAAGATATCAAGTTTTGTTGTTGTAGGTTCAGATCTAGGCCCCTATGTCTGTATTGTTTGTTGAGTTTATTAAGATTGATATTTAAGGCTTATAAAGTCCTCATTCCTTTCATATTTTTCTTTCATATGTACCTGTTGCAGGAGTAGAAGAGGAAACTGCTTAGTGAGAGTTGTTCGGGATATAATTGACGGATTTTCTGAAGATTGACTCATGGATAATTTCTATTAATATCTTTAGGAGATATTAAAAATATAGATAATCTTCTATTCTGATGTAAGACTCTTAATATTATACAAATATATATTTTTGTAATATTTCATGAACAATTACAAAGATGTACACTATATATAATATATATATATATATATATATATATATATATATATATATATATATATAAATATAAAGTTATGTTATTATTAATGTTCTCTCAAGGAAAATCTTATGGTAACAAAAATTAATTTCATATCTTTTTATCAAATAATAATTATTTAATATAGTAGTCGAAACGTCATATTATGGGTCGGCCTTAGGTACAAAGAAGGCTAGACCCTTAAACATTAAGACAGAAAATAAAGCGAGTCTTACACACACAAAAGTAAATGAATCTTTATGATTTTCTTTTATATTTTATTATAAATGGATTATGTTACTATAAAATTTTACCAACATTATTAATATCATATAAACTATAACATTGTCATGCATTAAATTTTTTTATCAAACTTGAAATATATTAAGAAAATAAAAAAAACTACGGTTTCATCAATTTTTTTAGTACATTCAATAACACAAAAAAAAATATATATATATATATATATATATATATATATATATATATATAAAACTCTGATAATTTCTTTTATTTAATATTTTAATTATTATTAATAGTATTATTTTGATTCAAAAATATAATATATTTAAAATCAATCAATTCTATCAAGTTTATTTTATTAATATTTAATATAATTAGAAAAATATTCATAGAGATTTATCGTAAAAATACTAGTTTTGTTCAATTGAAAATGAAAATACTAAAACATTTTTTGATTTTATGAATTTTTCTGATTAAAACATAAGACAGAATAGTAAGAAAGAATAGTATGAAATGAAAATGTCATGTTCCGTTCTTGAGTAGAAATTCTTTGAACCAATTGACGATAGTAATGCATGCAAGCAATCTAAAATATAACACCCCATTTAATTAATAAGGTTAATTAAAGGAATGTCACGTAGAACAGTATTAGAAGTAAGCTTCTGAAGTATAGACACTACTCCTTACAATTTTCAAAGAGGAATTCGAATAGGAAAAAGGTACACCACGATGCTAATAACATAGTAAAAAGATAACTCAATAGTAATCAAAAATAAAGTCCAAAGACAAGAAATACATGGGCCATAACCCTAATGAAAATCCCAAACAAACAAAATTCCAGTCCAAGCAGACTATGCAGCGAAACCTCCATCACCCTAATGATCACGGGGAGTTCTCACATCTGCTCACATCAACAAGTTGATGATCATTGCAAAAAGAGAAAACCACACAATAGAACATACACAAACAAGAGGGTAAGCTAGAGTAGAAAACAATTTTCCATACAGTTATATAAAATTTCACAATTCAAGATGCATATGCCAACCAATCATGTTATGACTCTTCAAACAATACACCAAGACTCAGACATGACACATCCAGATACATATAATTTAGTCGGATTCAGTGGATGCTTGCACTTATGGTGGATTTCCCTACTCACCCCCGAACTAAGTGTTACAATGTTTCAACCCCACACACAAGGTTAGCCCTTAATGAATTTCAGGCCTCCTGCTACTCTCACCAGAAGAGTCAGTCTGCTCTATGTGAGACTAACTAACTCTTTAGAGTGTCAGGATGCAACATTACCCTGAATCCTTACTAAATTATATAGATGGGGTACCACCATGAACTCCCACTAACAAGGGTCATGGAATTACATCCCGATCAACTGAGGCACCACCATGAAGTCTCACCTAGAGGCTCATGGAATTACGTCCTAACCAAATGAGGCACCACGACGAAACTATCGTGGAATTACGTCCTAACCAACCCAATCATCATGCTTCCAACAATCAATATATAATCATTTATCATGCCAAAACCAAGCCACTTTGATAACCAACCATCCCATACAAGTCCATTCCAAGGTCATGTTAAATTTATCAATCACAGACCATAAACCATTCTACTCATACCCATTCACCCAATTCATGCTTTTTAAAGTAATTGAATCAATCCACAAGTTCAAGTTATTAAAGTAAGGAATTAAAATTCTGCAGCAATTCTCGCTTAAGCTAGACTGGTCTCGCTTAAGCTATAAATTCTCGCTTAAGCTAGAAATTCTCGCTTAAGCTAGAAATTCTCGCTTAAGCTAGATTGATCTCGCTTAAGCTAGAAATTCTCGCTTAAGTTAAAATCCCTCGCTTAAGCTAAACTGACAGATTTTCACTGGTTTCAACATGTAAAAACACAAACTCCCAAACAACAAAAATTTAAGAAAACACAAGCATGTTGTATAAAATGTTGGCATCATATTTCATGCTTTAAAAGAGTAAACAAATCAATCATGGGAGCATACAAGCATTTAACAACTATCAATCTCGCTCAAGGTAAGGAGCTCTCGCTCAAGCGACAGGGGTCTCTCGCTCAAGCGAAAAGCTTTCGCTTAAGTGAGATTGAAAACAAAGAGTACTTCAAGTTCTCGCTCAAGCTAGCCCATCTCGCTCAAGCGAGAGGCCTTAGCTCAAGCGAGCACTCGAAACCAAAGGGGGCGAGTTACTGCCATTCTCGCTTAGGCGAGAGCTTCCTGTTTGGGCGAGAAACAACTTGCTTAGGCGAGCATAATAGATGTCACCTACTCTCACGCATGCAAAGCCAAAAAATTCATCCAGAAATAGTACACATATTATTTTCACACCATCAAAAGCACATCAAATCATCAAGAGCACCCCACAGTACCAAAACAGGCACATTATTTATAAAAGCATGAAAAATCTCAGCTTCCCTTACATGGACATATGTTAGTGGAAAGCACAGACACCTACGACAACGAACCCAACAGCTCCAGGAGCATACTCAAGAGTTGAGAACAGTGACATAGAATTAAAACAGGATTACTACGGTGAATCGTAATACGAACCACGAAAACAAGCTAGAAAATAAATAGCATGAGCGGAAGAACAACTTACGTGGATTAGAGAATGAGGTTAAGTTGACTTGAATCTAAATGAGCTTTGAACCCTAGCAGAGCACTGTTTGAGGGGAAAAGAGAAGAGGAGTAAGGTGGCTGATTTTGCAAAGTGGGCAGAACATGAGAGAGTTAGGCTAGTTTAGGGGTTTTGGGATGCCTTATGGACCAGCCTTAGGCCCAATTGACTAAGAGAGGCCCTTAAATTTTAGGACATAATTAAAGTGGATTTTACATAAAGAAAATTATGCAAAATGTTTACAGAATTATTAAAGGTTATTCGAACGAGAAACACAAATACATGTAATAGTATTAATTTGCTAACTAATTTTGAATTTAAAATAATATTACAAAATGCTGCACTTATAAAAAATTTACATTAAAAATTTAAAATGAAAACAAAATTGTAAATTAAACTTTTTATGATTATTTGTAATGTTTTTAAATAATTTTCACATATTTTCAATATTCATAATAGTTGATAAATAAAGTGAAAACAAAATTTACCAGTAAAATTAAAAAAAATTGTCCGTCCTTAAAAATATAAGAATATATTATAATAAATAATAATATTTAATAATAATGCGATAACATAATATTACTAATATTAATGAATTTATAATATTACATTAAAAAATAATTAAATATTGATATCACCATTAAATTAAATAATGAAATATTAAAAATAATATTATTTTGAATTATATTTATGATTGTTTAAAATATAATTTATATTTTTAATTTGTTTATTTACTTTTAATTCTTGTGGAAGCAATTCTTGTAGAAACATAATATTAAAAATAATTCCGTGCGATGGACTTGTGAAAATACTAGGTTTCCTACGAAATGGTGTCTCCTTAAAACCCTAAGTTTCCTCTCCCATATCGCTACCTATCCTTTTAAACTAAGAGAGCATGTCCTCCAACCGTGTGTTCCAGCTTAAGCTTCATCCCTTAACAGGTAACTCTGAATGGATAGTCATTGAAGACAATGACGAGAGCTTCGACCAGAATTTCCACAAGCCCTTCCTTGCCACGACATCGTATTTGGACATGCTTAATGACTCCACCAGAAACGAGGCATTTCGCCAAGCCATTCAGAAAACCATCACCAAACCTTGCCATGTCCTCGATATCGGGTACTCTACATTCATAAATAAAAATATAGGCGTAGCTTAATTTGATTTTAGTCGCTGCACTTATTTGTATAACTTGATACCATACGGTCAGTGCTGGAACTGGGTTGCTTTCGATGATGGCTGCACGTGCCATGGGTGACGAAGGGAAGGTCACAGCTTGTGAATCTTACCTTCCCATGGTGAAGCTGATGAAGAAGGTGTTGCGCCTTAATGGCATGGAGGGAAGAGTCAAAATCATCAACAAGCGCTCTGAGGAACTCCAAGTTGGTCTTGATATCCCTTCGCGAGCACATGTTCTTGTAAGTGTCATTTTCAAAATTCTCATCTTGATGAACTTGTTTAAGTGTCCTTTGCAATTCCCCTATCATCACTTGACACGTTTTGATTCTCGATAGCCAAATGAATAATAGGAATGTCTGGATACAAGTTAGAAGTGCTTATGAGAACTTTTGTGCTTAAAATTTTTTTCTCAGTACATAAGCTCTCAAGAATTCCTTTTTAAGGTATGAAAATAGATTCATAATCATTTAGAAAGTTAAACTTTAACAACCGAGCTTTCAAAACAACATATTGATTCACTCTTTTAGAGTCAGTAAGGGTAAAGTATGCAATCTAAGTTATTAGTGACCAAACCAATGCTTGACATTTATGTGAGTGTGCATAAATTATCAACCTTTGATTTCCTTATCAACGACTGATATTAATCTCACTTTATTGGAGAAGTGAGATCCTTTGAGCACAAGCTAGTGCCATTGATGTCATTCCTCCTTCAAAAATAAAAAAGTTGAATTGAGATAATTGTTATAGGTAAGCGAGATACTTGATTCAGAGCTACTGGGTGAGGGGCTCATACCGACCCTACAACATGCACATGACAATTTGTTGGTGGAAAATGCCATGACTGTGCCTTATCGAGCAACTATATATGGACAGGTAATCAGGGGACATGACATACTACATTCTTCTGGGTCATCATTTAGGTTTTTGTTTTATTGATATTCTGGTTAAAGATGATATTTTATATGCTTTTATCATTACAGAAATGTTAGTAACGCACCCCATACCATATTTTGTTTGAACAAATTTTTACTATAAAATTTATTATAAATCATCAATTTTTGTTGGTCTCACATATTATTTGATGAGTCTCATAATTTGTATTTTTCAATAAATTTAACCAATGATAGATAATGTTTTAGAAGCAGTAGGTTAGAGAGTATGTTGCTAACACTCTTCTTATCATTATGAAGATCATTTTCATTGTACTCTTTCCTTTCTTTTGAGTTTTGACTTGAGTCTAACAGAGATTTATGCCTCCTGTTCCTTTGTATCTTTTCTTCAGCTGGTTGAAAGCACATTCTTATGGAAGTTGCATGATTTTCATAACAACGAGGCTACTGTATCTGATAGCATTCGACTTACTCCTCCAGGACTTGATAGTGTGCTAAGTATCAAACGTCAGCAATATGCGATGCATGTCGATCCTATACAGGAAGAAATAACATTGGTATGTTTAATGACAATTCTGTTATTAAATTAAACATTATTAATAGTAGTATATTTCATGCTCAAATTAAGATCCTCTAGCTTTCAGAACCCTTCAAAATTTTTGAATTTGATTTTTGGAAACGGCCAGAGAGTTATGGAGAAACTGAGTTGTGTGTAAAGGCAACGAATGATGGGAGAGTTCATGTTGTGGTCTCTTGGTAATCATTTGTTTTTTAATTCTATTTTAATTATGTTATTTGAGTATTTTATTTCTTTCACAGTCCTGTGTGTGATTCAGGTGGGTACTCCAACTTGATCAGGAAGGGACTATCTATTATTCCACTACTCCAAGGTGGATAAGCTCACCGAAAATTACAAGTGAGAGTCTGTTATGATTTCGTTTATTAGTTAGGGTGCATTTACTTCAACGTTACAAACTACATTATTATCATACATTGGTTTGATATTGTTTGAAAGTTATATGAAATATAAAGTATATTATTGTTAATCATAGGATATCTTGTGAATATTTACAATTTTTATTGTTAATTGTTAATATTTTAGAGTCTTCATTAATGATGTTGCATTGGTTCTACCCTAGGTCCTGTTGGTTGGTGTGACCACTGGAAACAATGTGTTTGGTTTGTTCCAGGCAGTGGTATTTCCATACTCAAAGGGGAAGAAATTCATTTACTTGCTACTCATACTGAAACTAGTTTCTCATATAATTTTGATACCGTAGTACCAACTACTGAGACTTTGAACCATAGGTGCATGACAGGAGATTTTCAGCTTGTACTACCACCAGAAAGAGCTGCAATTTATGCAGATAAAGAATGGAGGTTTTCAATGTTGAAAGCAGTACAAAGCATGGTAAAGTTATTCAAACTCCTTCCCATGCCATATGATTGAGCTTTCACTTGTATAGGAAACAAATTATAGACTAAGACTTCTTTTAGCTCTTCATAATTCAAGTTAACATATTCTATTTACTTTACCATAACTGATTATGTTTGCAATTGCAGGGAAAAGATCGCTTGTTATGCTTGGTTGTAGATGATAGTGTCTTTTTACCACTTCTTGTAGCAAAGCTTTCAGAAGCAAGTGTAATGTCATTACTTCCTGGGTTGAGGGAAAGGGGCCTCCAATACCTGCAAGCAGTTGCCCATGCAAATGGTTTGTCACATAGTTGCATTGAAGTTCTTGAAAAAAACGTGCAACATTTAAACATGCATGATATACATCAGAAAAAGGTTGAATTTTCTTGATTCCGCTTGGTTAATTTATTATGTCTTCAATTAGAAACATATATCATAGATACTCCACTTATGTCTGATGGATAAGTCCTAAATTTGGAATAACTTTGCAATTGAACCGAGAGACTTGGAAGCAGTGAAATGGACATTAATTCAGAAAATATTGTTTTACTTTGCCTCTTTTATTTTTTATATGGAACTTTATTACTTAATTTTTGAGCTCGTGAACACTTACTCATCTTTTTAAAATTAGTAGTAAATGCATAGATTTTATTATGTGATTATTATATTTAAACAATATCTCCTATTTCCTCCTAGTAATAAACCTGATGTAAAGTGGACCACTTTCTTTTCTATTTATTTTTTTATGTTATCCAGAAATTTTCTGCCATTTCACGTTATCATATTTCAGCTTAGAGTATGTGTTGAGTTATGAAAAAAGATATTGAGTTTTGAAGAGATATTATCATTGTCATTATGAAACTTAGGATCTTGTAGGATCCTATAAGGGATACTGTAATCATTATTCTAAGGTGGTTGAGTTCCATATATGCCCTCTTGTACGGGTGTACAAAATACAATTTTTATCTTCCAATACCTATGTTTTCTTATTATTTTTTCTAGTGTATGACTTATTAGGGTGTTTGTCATTGTTGGGTCGATAAATAGATCTTCCGTGTAAGCATGTAGAACTCTCTTAGTTAATATATGGTAGTACTTGAAATAAGAATAGAGATTTAGAGTGAATATGAGAGTGTGTTAACCCCTCTCAAGAGTTTCATATTTATAATATTTTCATATACATCACATAAAATGAACATAAGAGAATTCTAGAAGACATTTTTAGGAACTAGGATCAACACAAAGTACATAGCACCTAATAATAAACCCTATTAAAGGTCATTTATTCTAACACTCCCCCTCAAGGTGGAGCATACAAATCGTATGTACCAAGCTTGGAGCAAATAAATTCTATCCAGGGATGGTGACGGTGACGGTGTCTGACGGCAGCTTTGGCAGTGGATCCAGTGACAGTGGCGACGAAAATTTTCCTTAACGAACCTTAAGCTCTAGATACCATATTAAATACACATAGGGAGTTGTATTTATAATAATGAATATATGGGCTAAGCCCAAAATACACATAAAGAGTAATAACAATAGAAACTGAAGATAGGGATAAGATATCTAATGATCTATCTAACAACTACTATCAAACACCACATCCCAGATTTCAACCTTGAGGACAAGTTGCTTGTGCAGGAGAGGGTAATGTTAGGAAATTAAATGTCAATGTAAGAAGGAAGAAAAGAAATAGATAGTTGGGGTAGTTGGTTGGTTAGGAAGGTAAGGATTGATAGTCATCCTTATTGGGAGACTATATATAGCGGGCCTTTGGTTTGTAAGGGGTATGTTTTTGATGTTGAGAGATAGTAACAGGATCATTAGTGTCCTGTGAGAAGGGAAACATTATCCCTTGGCAGTGTACATGTTGTGGGTGTGTTGAAGACCAAATAAAACGAAGTATATTCAGTCTTATCTGGTGTTGTTTGTGTTGTCTGTGAGTGGAAGGTTCTGTGAATCGGTTTCTTTAATCTAGAAACCTAACAGATTACAATAGGTTTTTCAAGGAAGCACCCTGCCAAGGGTACTATTCAGTTATCCTCCTACAAAACCTTATTATTTTTTAATCTTTTGGTACATATTCATTTCACCTTAAGAAAGTAGTTTGTCTAAACGTATGTTGGTTTCTGTAGAAAACAATATCTATGCTGTACATGTGACGTTGATTCCTTTTCTTTGAAAGTTTAAGCAATTTCTCCGTTTTGTGTAGGTTGATCTGTTAATAGCTGAACCTTTCTATGTAGGACACGATAGTATGCTGCCATGGCAGAACCTACGATTTTGGTATATTTTTTATTAACTTTTCTTGCAATGATCAATTCTGTTTTATTTTTATTTTTTATTTTTATTATTTATTTATTTTTATTTTAATATTAGTTGTGTTTTAACAATTATAAATGATCAATGACAATATGATTTTAATTTGGCATTTAGCATTCTGAAGTTACTTTTGCTCCTTTTAGGAGGGATCGCACTACACTTAATGATATACTCTCTGAAGATGCTCTGATAATTCCTAGTAAAGGAATATTGAGAGCCTGCGCCATGTCTCTTCCTGTAAGTTATTGGGCATTAATCAAAGCTCAAATTTGTAGCTTAGGAAATTTTCTTTTATTTATGCATTGGATTAAGAGAACATAAATACTCTTTTTTGGTTGGTAATGGAGCCGTATACATGGATTAATGGGACACAATTTGCAGGATCTTTGGAAAAGTCGTTGTTCTCTGAGTATTATTGAAGGTTTTGACCATTCGGTTGTAAATGCTACATTGGGGGCCTGCGGTCATCTACCGGAACTAGAAGAATGTCCCTGTCTCCCTTTTTTCATCTGGCAGTGTGGAGAATTTGATGTAATTCATGTTTAGCAATGAGCTGGTTCCCTCAGTGAAGAAAGAAAATTCCACTTATCAAATAACAATAGTTTACTAGTATCAATTTGCTCTTATTGTGCATACTGTTTCAGGTGCTCAGCGAGACATATGACGTGATGGAGTTTGATTTTTCAAAACAAATATGCGAATGTCAAGGAAAATCTCAGGTATTATGACATATCATCATGTAAGTTTTGGACGCATTGGCATTATCAGCAAGTTTGGTACTTGGCGTTGTCAGGGACTATGATGTCTAGTTATCAGATTTCAGTTTCCTTTCAACGAAGAATTGCACAATAGTTAGTCCCTGGTGTAGCTTACTAACTGATTAGCTCGAGAGAAGCATGCTCATAGGAAAAACTTGACCTAATTATTTACCAGTTATTAACTGGAGATTGCATTGGCGATTAATTGACTAATTATATGGCCTATATATATATATATATATATATATTACAGAATAGTAATTTGCAAATACAAATCATTTTTACATAATGAATATTGAAAGTTGTCTGTTGCAGGTTAAGTTCACCAAGAGTGGGGTATGTCACGGATTTGTATTATGGATTGACTGGGTGATGGATTTGCAGAATTCTATTGTGATTTCAACTGGTCCAGGTCCCTCTCACTTACCTTTCTAATATTATCAAAGCCTATGAAGCTCCTCTCTTCCATAACACTGCCGAATTATAATTTATATATGAAACACTATATCTAGACCTAAGACTAAACTCATTCTTGTAAAGGATCTAAAACAATTCTATGTGCTGTACTTTATTGTTCCCATTTTAAGATTGCAGATAGGAAGTATTGGAAGCAGGGAGTTAAGCTTCTTGGAACACCTAGAACAGTAGACCCTCAAAGCTTGACAAGTGTCCAACCTTGTTCTGCAGTTGTCGAAGCTTGTTTTAGCCCATTAAAGGGGGAACTCAAAATTATACTTGATTTTTTATGAAACCTTTGCAATCAATGGCACAGAAAATGTGTGTAGGGAACCGTGACATTGACGTTTTAGACACACATAAACTTCAACGCTACTAAAAGTAGCTTTTTGCATAGTTTTATCTTTAAGTTAGAATGTTTCCATGCTTATGTTTTTAACGTAGTTCCATGATCGGATATATTATTTAATTACAACAATTTAATGGCTTAATACAGGAACAAATATCAAATATTATTTAAAAGACTAAAATTTAAGACTGTAAAAAGGCTGCTTATAATAGGAGACTTATTTCCTTTCAACTTAAATATCTTAGTTAATTGTCATTCATGTATGTTTATTTTTATTCTGATACTGCGAGTATTTGAATGTCATTACATTTGTTGAGTATCTTTAACATGTGAACTTCTATTTGGTTTTGTTCAATTCTTTATATAGTTAACACATGGACTTAAATTTAATGAGATAGAAGGATTGTTGTCTTACAAAGAGTTTGGCTCTAAGATTGTTGTCTTACACATGTACCAATACTCTACCCATGGTAATAACTTTGCCTAGTTTCGAGGAGAGTCTTAAGTGAAGCATCTTAAATACATTTCAAAGCATTGATTCAAAACTTCGGTGCCAAAATTTTGCTTGTAAAAACCTTATCTCTATCAAATCCAATTGTCTTTGGAATGTCATGTAATTTAACCACCATTGTCATGAAATTTTCAACCACTGGTTTACTTGTGTAATTAGTCTTCAAAGGACAAAAATGGGAATACTTGTATAATCTATCTATCACAACTAAGATAACTATATTGCCAGGTGAAGGAGGGAGTCGTGTTATGAAATCCATTGTCAAATCTTTCCATATTTGTTCTGGTGTAGGGAGTGACTGTAGTAACCAATCAAGCATGGTTGTGGCAATTTTAGCTTGCTGACATATCTTTTTGCATACTCTGCCAATAAAATTGACGGGTGATGTGGGTTTTGATTTTGGTGTAAATCGAATGTCTACCGATCAATGAAATGTGAAATTCATGTAAAATTTGTTGAACTAGGGAATGATGGGAAGAAATCTCCTATTTCCCTTTTTAGTATAAAAGCTTGTTTTGAGTTGTATAATTGGGATCTGGAGGCTAATTATTAGAGCAGTATTGCAAAATCTAGTTCAACTTTAAATCTTCCTTAACAACGGACTTTAAAAATAGAATAAGCTCAAACTTGGGTTGAGATTAGAGATGGCAAAATGAGTTTTAACCTGTGAGCCAACCTGGGTCACTATGGAGTCGGGTTGGGTTGAAAAAAATTCGGTTTTTCCAAAAGTGGGTTGAATTCAATCTAACTCACTTAATCCACGAGTTAAATGTGTTCGAGCTGGATTGAGGGTGGGTTGACTCACTTAACTAACCAATTTTTTTTTACAATTTTTTTTTAATAATTATTTACTACTACTAATTATATATGTTCACAATTTCATATTTTTAAATGTTAGAATGTTGTTCAATAATATTTGAATAGTTTGAATGTTTAATTAATTTGATTGTTAAGTTATATACGTTGATACTTTAATCTTTAACTATAATATTTATAGTAAATTACTCAAGCAACCATCTTATAAACAATTTTTTTCTAAATTAGCATGGCAAAAATGTGTAGTTTTTTATTTATATTTTGTTGAATAGCATAATAGAAAATATATAATATTAGCCATGTTTTCTTGGATTATATGGACACTTTCTTGGAAACAATTCATTATATATTGGTGGTGAGTATGATGAAAATATTGGCTCTTGATTTTACTGTGATTGTGATCTCATGGGTTGCTTAAAAATTATTTAAATATTTTAATGCTTAAAAATAAATACATAAATAATTTTTTTATGTGGGTTGGTGAGCCAACCCATTTAACCCAGCAACTTGTGGTGGGTTGAGCCAGGTTGCAAAATTTCTGGTTCACCATAAAGTGAGTCGGGTTGGGTTTACTCATTTTCAACCCGAGTCGTGGTGAGCCAATCCGTGTGAGCCGGATTGGCTCACTTTCACATGTCTAGTTGAGACCATGCCATGAAGAAGCAACAAAATAATGCATCAACAACTAAGTTATCTTTTCCTGGTTTGTACTCAACAATAAAGTCATAACCAAGTAACTTATGCAACAATGCTTGGTGTTTTGGGTTTTGTAGAGCTTGTTCTATGAAACTTTTCAAGCTCTTTTGGTCTGTTTTGATGACAAATTTGTGGCTTATCATATGGTGCCTAAATTTAGCATTAGCCTTTGTTATTGCATAAAACTCTACGTAGACTAATTGTTGCATTTGAGGTGTCAATTTTTTTGAAAAGAATGTAATGGGATGATTTTGCTAACTGATAACAGCTCCTATTCCATTTCCAAAAGCGTTTGTTTCCAACACAAATGGCTTGGAAAAATCAGGTAAGGCAAGTATATGTGCTTGTTTAATTGCATCCTTTAGAGCTTGAAAAGCAGACATATTAATAGGACCATGATGAAAATTTCCCTTCCTTAAAAGATCTTTAAGAGGTGCTACTATATAAGCATAACCCTTTGTAAATCTTCTATAATACTCGAAAAGTCTTCAAAAAACTCTCAATCGCTTGAGGTTAATATGTCATTGTGTGACTGCTTGTACCTTCCCTTGATCCATGAACACTCCTCTAGGTGAGAATTGATGTTGACCTTTTGTAATCCAAAAAAATATTTTGATAGCTTGGCAAACAATTGATGTTGTTGAAGTATTTGAAGAACTACTTGTAAATAATGCAAATGTGTAGACTAATAGGGGCTATAGATAAGTATGTCTTCGAAAAAAACAAGGACAAATTTCATTAAGAGTCCTTTGAATACTTCATTCATCAAACTTTGAAACGTTGCAGGGGCATTTGTAAAGGCGGATTTATACATGTTCGCTAGGTTCATCAAGATTTGAGCACCACATAATTCATCTACCAATTAATCAACTGTGGAAATAACAAAATTGTCCTCAATTGTAAAAACATTAAGGACTTGATAGCTAGTACAAAATCTGCATGTTCCATCTTTTTTATTGAGGAGAATGATTAGAGAGGAAAAATGGCTTGTGCTGGGTACAATAATCCCCTCTTCTAACATATTTTGCACCATTGTATCAATTTGGTGTTTCTAACTTAGTGGATACCTGTAGGGCCTGACTTTAACAAGTCTAGTACCATTCATCAAGGGGATATGATAATCATGGGATCCTTTAGGTGCTAACCCCTTAGGGACAAAAACATCTTCATAAGTATACATCAAAACAACCAATTTGGGTACCACAACAGTGGACAACTTTGCCCAATGAACCTTCTTTACATCTGGGTGTTGAAGTTGCATAGTGAAACTTTCTGCTATATCATGCATATTGCACATCTTCCTATATTGATTAAACTATGCTAGAGATGGATGTCCATGTCTCTCCTCTATAATATCACAAATTGATTTGCCAATTGATATTTCAATGTCATATTCCTATAATGGAAAATATGAGGTTCCAAAGTTGGTAACCAAGTAGCTCCAAGAACTAAATTAGCCCTAACAATGGGTAATAGGTGTCAACACTCAATTTTTTCCAAGTAAATACAGTTTATTTCAAAAAATTAATTAAAATGTGTTTAATTTATTTGAGAAATTAAAGACAAGTGAAATAAAAATAATAACAACTAAAATAAAAAGATAAAAAAATATATTACTTTCTACACCTATGTTTTCTATTTATATTCCTTTCTAAAATGGACTATTAGCTCAAAAGATATTTTCTACATCAATACTCCCTTATTTTTCTTTTGACACCACCTAAACTCCCAATCAGAAGATGACACTTGTCCCACCTTTTATTTGTTTCAACTCACTCATTTTTTTTCTTTCCCACTAAGGATGGCAAGAAGGTCTGGTAGGGATGAGTTTCACTCTTTCATACCCACCTCCATAGAAATAATTTATTCTCATCTCCATACCCAAACTCAATGGTATTAAAATTTTGTCTCACCCCCACTAGGCAACGATTATATTCTAGTACCCATACTCATTTTCTTACTTTCAATATTAATTAATTTTTATAAAATAATAAAAAATTACGATAAAGGAGACGTATTGTAAGAAAAGGATATTAAGAAGAGGATAGTTGTTCTTTGATATCAAATATTCAATATTAAGAAGAGGATAGTTGTTTCTTGGATATCAAATATTTAGAAAGAAATTATAATTGTATACATTTCAAATTAGAATACTAAATAAAATTTCATGAGAATCAAAACATTTATTAAATTTGCAAACATTAATAGAACCTAATTGATAAAATTATAAAATATTTTTACAAAGATATAAAAGAAAAACGAATATTCAAATTAAAATATATTTTAAACGTCTATTTACTCCAATTTTTTAAATTCTAATGAATATATTTTTTATACACTAATAATAAAAATTATAGTACATCATTTGATCAAAATCACAAAAAAAATAGATATTAAACTAATAATAATAAAACTTTAACATAGATTTTGTATCTTTTGAACTTCAATATATGTTGGATGATGATAAAGTAAAATTTAAGACAATTACATTATATTTTTATATTATAGTAAATAAAATTTATTTATATAATTATAGTGACAAATTACAATATGATTAATAATGAATATTAGAAAATAAAAAATACTTATATAAAATATATCAAAATAGTATTCTACAAAAAATAAACAACAAATAAAAATATTAAAAAATTATCAAATGTGTCTTAGAAATGTAACTTAGAAAAAATTTGAAATACTATTGAATGAGATCGTACAAAAGAAAATAAATGTATAATTAAAAGTATAATAAAATGAAAAATACCTTAGAGATTTAAAAAAACTTTTCAAATATAAAAATAGTCAATGGTTGAGTGTAACACCCCAGATGGATATTACTAGATAAAACTGATTTTTCACAAAATATACTTTAAGAAAATCAGACATTACAATAAATTCCCAAGCGCGGGAAATTTCAAACTTGTCTCGCTATAATCCATT
>Ga0214544_1002676_pt1 | contig 37310 bp, 36 predicted proteins | sample CNSS3metaG_FD_160074 | JGI IMG/M metagenome (GOLD analysis project Ga0214544, IMG submission 160074) | Root nodule microbial communities from cowpea collected in UCLA plant growth center, Los Angeles, California, USA - CNSS3 | ecosystem: Host-associated > Plants > Roots > Nodule | place: USA...
TTTATAATAAAGAGAGGTACAAGTAAAAAGAGTAACTGAAAATAAAAAGATTAAATAGAAGATATTGTTTGATATTGTGGTTATCAATATCTAACAATATCTTAATAATATCAAACAATATCTAACACCAGGAAAAGAAAATGTGGCTCAAGGTGAGAGAAAAATTATTTAATCCACATAAAAATTAAGAAATTATGTTATTTAGATTTCTTTTATGATATTTTGAGGTGCTGCATATGATTGATGTTATTTGTGGTGCCAAAATAGTTAGGATGGCAAACAACATAGTTGATGCCTAAGTACTCTCATTTCTATTAAAAAAATGTTATTTAGATGACACAAACGATACTCACTACTATGTGTATGATGACATACATAGAGATTCTTTTGGGTAGTTGGGGAGCATTTGTGTCACTGCGACTACTTTAATTTTCAAGAGAGCACATAAATCTATTAAAATAGTATGATATGCAGCCTTTTTTATAAATGGCTACTTTAATTAATTCAATTTAATAAATCAGGTATGCCAGTAGATGAAGCTCAACAAACAATGGCGAATGCAGTATCAGTCAGGTCCGAAGCACTTGATGAAAGTAGCCAAGAAGAGATACTGCCAGAAGCATATGTTACAGAGAAATCTAACAAAGAGGTGAAAACACCAGAATCTGTTACTAATGAAGTTGTAGAAACAAACACCACTAACTATACTGAGAAACAAGAGGTCCCAAAGGGTTATGTCAGAGAGAGAGGAAGGATTGGGGATAAATTCAATCAAGAGAAAGAAGTAGAAGGAATTGAAGCAACAAACACTCAGTTACTGGAGGAAGAAGTCCAGATACGATCATCCACTTATGTATCAGTTCAAAGTGATATTAATCAAATACCGCAGCAACAAACAGTAAACGTTAATGAATCAGAAGTGATTGAAATTGCCATTGTTGTTCAGGTCAGGAATTAGTGAAGTAAATAAGTATATATTTCTGTATATATAAATAAAAATCATTTATTTTCCCTGCCTGTTATATAAAATTTATACTTGTACATATTCAAATAGGAATCGGAAGTATCTGAAGCAAAGGACAATGCCAGCAGAGTAATAGAGAATTTAGACAAGGATGAAAGTGAAATCAGAGCAGAGGATGGAACAGATGCCAAAGAGTTGACTGATTTGGACATGTCAAAGTCAGAAACCGAAGGTAACTAAGATTTGAAATTTTATAATCGAAATTGACTCAAAAACCAAAACCAAGAAAAAACACAGCATATATTCATGGGAGGAAGAAATTAGCATCGTTAGATTAGATGACATCAACAGTTTTATAAACTACTATATGTGGATGACAACATAAACATTGTATTCTTTTGTGCCGATATGGGAGTGTTTGTGGCCCTGGGACTACTTATATTTTTACAAAGCTTTATAATGCTAAGATAAAATAGAAAGATATGCAGCTTTTTTGTGTGAATGATAGCAACCAATAGCCAACGCTGTATCAGTCAAAACTAAAGACTAGTCAACAAGTGATACAGCCAAAAGCAGATGATACAGAGAAATTTAACAAAAAGGTGCAAACATCACAATATTTTACGAAGGAAACTGCAGAAATAAAACCACTAATCAGACTGGGAGACAAGAAGAGGTTCCAACATCTCATTCCAGGGACAAAGGTGTTGAAAGAGAGAAAAGTAGATCGAAGAGATGAGAAAACTGTGTGGAATTCTTAAGAGTCCATTTAATATATGTTAATGGTATTACATGATATGATATGCCTGTAAATATAATAAATCTGATTCTAAAAAGATATTCCTATAATTATAAAGATTCTTAGTAAATGACGAAATAAATCAAACTATAAAAGAAGAATAAATCCAAAGAGATTATATAAGATACTCGTAATATTCTAAGAGATAATATCTTCAGATATTTCTTAAATTTCTAACAGAAAAAATTCAAGACGACGGAAAATTCAATCAAAGGGAAAAAGAAAAAAGGATTGACGAAGTAACAGAAATCCTTACACCAGAGGAAGAAGTCCACACGACATCACCCACTCCTGCCTTTGTCAAAAGTCATACCGATATAACTGAGCAGCAAATAGCATTCCATCTCAATGAATCAAATGTGATTGCTACTGCCAAACAAAGCTGCATACCAGAATTTGAACATGACAGAAATCCTACTGTTGTTCAGGTTAGGCATTGGTGAAGTAAAGAGAAAAAATTTACAAATGTATTGCTGTGAACAAAAGCAAATTTACTTTTGTAATCTATTACACAAATCTTTTACTTGCATTGTATGAATTCAATTAGGAAATCGAAGTATTTGAAACAAAGCACAACATCGACAGAGTAATGGAGAATTCAGACAAGGAAAAAACTAAAATCAGAGAAAATGAGAAAACAGATGCCACACAACTGAATGAGGAGAGTGGTCAACAAGACAAACAGCTAGAAGCAGATATTACAGACAAATCTAACAAAAAGGTGAAAACACCAGAATATGTTACAGAGGAAAATCTAGAAACAAACATCACTGATTATGCTGAGGAAAAGAACAAAAGTCCAACAGATCATGCCAAAGAGAAAGAAGGGATTGAGGCTATATTCAATCAAGAGGAAAAAGAAAAATTAATTGAAGAAACAACAAAAACACACTCAGAGGAGGAAGAAGTCCAGACACATGCTCCTGCCTTTGTCCTAGGTGATACTAATCAAATTCCGCATCAAGAAACAATGCATGCTAATGAATCAAAAGTGATGGATAATGCCAAGCAGAGCTACATACCAGAGATTGAACTGGATGAAAAGGCCATTGTTTTACAGGTTAGGTATTATTGAAGTAGACAAGTAAAAATTTACTATATATTTCCTTTCTGTGAACAAATAAAAATTGTTTATTTTTATAACCTGTTAGCAATATTTTAAATTATATTATATAAATTCAACCAGGAAACTGAAGTATCAGAGAGCTTGTACAAAAAGGATCCAACTGAAATCAGAGTAAAGAAAGAAATAGATGCCAAAAAATTGACTGATTCGGAGATGCCAAAGCCAGAAACCGAAGGTAATAACTTTTTGAATTTTAGGAATGACTTTGATCGAAAATTCTAACCCAAACAACAAATAGAAAGTGTATATTCATCCCAGGAAAATAAAAATAGACACGGGATATTTGACTAAAGAAATTATTCAAACCACATAAAATGATGAAAGAAAAAAAAAAAAGAAAAAAAAAAAAAAAAAAAAAAAAAACTAGTGTCATTCGATGACACATAATTTTACTCACTACTATTGTCGATGATAACAGACATAGTAATTATTTCGACAAATAAGGGAGCTTTTTGTGGAACTCTGACTATAATGATGAAAGGAAAAAATAAAATAAAACACTAGTGTCATTCGATGACAGATAATTTTACTCACTACTATATGTCGATAACAGACATAAGTAATTATTTCGACAAATAAAGGAGCTTTTTGTGGAACTCTAACTACATTAGTTTTCAAGAGAACTTTTATACGTACTTCAATCGTAAGATATACAGTATTTGTGTAAATGATTGCTTGAAATATCTCAATTTTATAAAATCATGTGTGCCAGAAGATGAAGAAGCTCTGCAACCAATAGCAGATGTAGTACTGGTCAGAACTGAAGTAGTTGAGGAGAGTGGTAAACAAGAGACACAGCCAAAAGAAGATGTCACAGATAAATCTAACAGGGAGGTGCTAATAAAAAAATTTGTCACTGAGGAGGGTGCAGAAATAAACACCAATAACTGTACCAAGGAACATGACACGGTTCAAGCATCTCCTGCCAACGAACTAGAAGGAACTGATGATGTAAAATTACATGAAGAAGAGGCAGACGAGATCGAAGAAAAAACCAAAACTCAGATCCCAGAGGAAGAATTCCAGACAAGTTCACCCACTCCTGCCTTTGTCCAAGATGATAGTGGTCAAACTTTGCAGCAAGAAACAGTGAACATTGATGAATCAGAAGTTCTTGATAATGACAAGCACAGCTGCATACCTGAAATTGAACTTGATGGAAAGTCCACGGTTGTTGAGGTAAGCCATGACTGAAGTAAAAGAGTAGAAATTTACATGTATATCAAGCTTCATCTGAACAAACAAAATATCAGTTATTTTCCTAACTTGTCTAACAAATATTTTGCTATTATTACGCTGCATATATTCATCCAGGAAACTAACAATCCAGCAATCGAGGACAATATCAGCACAGGAGCAAAGGATTTAGACAACAAAGATGCAATTGAAGTTAGGGCAGAGGAAGGAACATATGTCAAACAATTGACTAATGTGGAGATACCAAATTCAGAGATCAAAGGTACTTAAGTGTTCAGGTTTTAGAAGCAAACATGACTCAAAACCATAAATGAAAAAAAAAATAACAAAGGTTATATTCGTGCTAGGAAAATAAAAATAAAATCAAGGCTTTAAACAAAAGAAAAAATTATTGAATTCACATACACAAACAATTTTAGTCGCTACACTACTATATAAGAATCATAACAGAAATAGCAGGCTTTATTAAATGATTGCTTTCCATAACACGTGTATAATAACAGCTGTGCCAAAAGATGAAGCTCTGGAACTAATAGAAAACATAGTATTAATCGGAACCGAACCAATTGATGAGGGTAGTCAACAAGTGATTCAACCACAAGCAGATGTGAAAACACCAGAATATGTTACTGCAGAAACTAGAGAAATAAACACCACAAATTATAGCAAGGAGCAAGAAAAGGTTCCATCAATTCATGCTGAAGATGAAGGGATTAAGAATAAATTCAATCACAAGGAAGAAGCAAAAGGAATTGAAGAAGCCACAAAAATACAATCACTGGAGGAAGTGCAAACAAAATCACCCACTCCTATCTTTGTCCAAGGAGATAAAAATCAAGTTCCGTATCAAGAAACATTGCCCGTTGATGGATCAAAAGTAATTGATAATGCCAAACAAAGCTGCATACCTGAAATCGAACTTCACAAAAATTCCTTGGTTGCCCAGGTTAGACATTCGAGAAGGAAACAAGTAAAATTTTACATATATATTAGCTTGCTGTAATCACACAAAAATAATTTATTTTCCGAAATTTTATAATAATATTCTACACAATCATCCAGGAAAGTGAAAAACCTGAAACCAAGAACAATGTCAACATAATAACAAAGAATTTCGATGACAAGGACGCAAGTGAAATCAGAGCAGAGGAAGTATCGTATGACAAACAAGTAACAGAAGTGGAAAGATCAAAGTCATTGACAGAAGGTAAATAAGTTTTCGAAATTTTGAAAAAAAATTGGCATGAAATCCTAAACCGAGAAACAAATGTAATTCATACATTCAAGAAAAGAATACAAAAATAAATCATGAGTTTAGAAGAAAGATGCCAAATATTCATAAAATAACATACCCTAGATAACAGGAATTTTGTGGGCCAATATGAATTCTTTTCTCTCACTGGAACTACTTTAATTTTCAAGAACTTTTACATGCAATTAAATAGTAAGATAGCCGCATTCAAGTTAATGATTTCATTATCTCTATTTAAAATAAAAAAAATGTGCCAGAATACGAAGTTCCACAACCAATAGCAATTACAGTAGCAGTTGGAACTGAAATAGTTGATGACAGTAATCAAGAAAAGATACAGCACGAAGAGGACGTTTCAGAGAAAAAATCTAGCAACGAGGAACAATCACCACACTATATTGATGAGGACACTGCCCAAATAAACACTAATAGTTATCCTGATGAACATGACAAGGATCTAACACCTCATGCCAAGGGAAAAGAAGGGATTGAGAATGAGGAAAATTTGGATCAAACGGAAAAAGCCAAAGGTATTGACAAAACAAGCAAAATGAAGATACCAGAGGAAGAAATCCAGATAAGATCAACACCACCTGCCATTGTTCAAGATGACATTGATCAAATCTCGCAGCAAGAAATACTGCATGTTGATGAATCAAAAGTTATCGAGCATATCAAGCAAAACTGGACACCAGAAATGGAATTTGACAGAAAGTCCACAATTATTCAGGTTAGGAATTACTGATCTAAAACGATTAAAAATTTAAAGATATAAAACATCTCTTTTGAACAAACTAATAACATTCATTTTCCAAAATCATACAAATTTTACCTTATATTTTGTGAAAATTGATTTATGCTTCCGTTTATATTTTCTTGTACAGAGGACTCATAGCTGGCAATATATTTTACTTTTATTGCGTAGGATCATTGATCCTGAATTGTATGGATAGATTATATCTATCATAAATTAGGATTTTCAGTTATTAAGTCTTCATATTATATTTAAGACCAATTGCTCCCCTATGAATAATATTAGAAACAGTTTTTTGGACATGGTACCAATGCTATTAAATCCCTGAGAGCATGTATAATCTCATGTGCAGCCAGCATTGGTGCAAAACCAAACCCCTTTCGTTCTTCTACTGTATTCATCCACACAGCTTGCATTGCAGCAACACCGCAACCCTTCCTTTCTTCCACTGTATTCCTTCTAGGCTTGCAATGCCATACTTCAAACCTAAAAAATGTCCGATACTCAAAATTTGACCCACCACAGACTTCAACACAGGAGATTCTAAGATTAAGGGGTTTACTGGACACATTAACAAAATTTTGCATACTCAGGTAATTGCTCCTTACCATTCGTAGGTAAGATTCCTTACTTTTGTGCACTCAACGCCTTAAATTCATTTCAAGAAGGTGTCTTGGTAGTTTATTCTGGAGCCACAAACCACAAGACTCAACCATTTACTGGGTTTATATCTTTTGGACCTTGTCCAAGCAACAAAAAAATTACACTTGCAAATGGAACTTTCATTAGTTATTGGAGAAGGAGATATTGTGAAAAATGAGAACAATCAGTATCTTTTGCATCAGAGTATCTTTTCCTACGACCTCGTAAGTACAATCTCCTTCAACAACTCTCCACATTTTTCCCGGACTTTAAGAGATTAAATCACCTTGTACATCGAGTCCTTCAATGTGTATCCTTCAAGTTCATTTTAATCATAGGGGGAAACCCGATCCTCTACCTATTAAGTGCATATTTATAACTTGCTCGCTTAGCCAAAAGGGATAGATATGTTACCAGAGTCCTATAAAATGATTCCTTCTGTCCTATGATGTCACCTTGGATGAAAATACACAACATTTTCAACCTTATCTTCAAAGGGAAAGCTCATGCATTGAAGATAAGGATAATTCATTCTCAACAAAAAACTTCATTCTCATAAAGTTAAGTCCCATTAACATTCCACCATCTATTGAGTCTAAAACTTCACTGGTCTTGTTGCTTCTCGTATTCATTTTCCTTCTTTGTCAAGTCCAAAGATAACTTGGAAACAAAAATAAGTGTTATCCATCCAATGCAAGAATACTCATGAAGGAGGAGGTCTATTATTCAGTCACTACAAGTCCATGAATATGAACCTATACCTGAAATATCTAACATTAAAGAGGAATGGAATATGCCAACCATTGAAGTTTAGGATCTTCCATCATGGTATTTTCATCTCCCAACAAAAGTGTGTTGGACTTATTGGCTGCCTTGTTATCATTTGTATCCTGTAGAAACTAATGTATTATTGACCAAAGGGCTCAATGGTGCTCTTCAGTCAATTGTTGGCAATTTGGGAATGGATGACATCCACTCACCAGCTTGATTTATGATCCATTTAATTACATAATTAGGAAATTTAATTACATTCCATTATTAGGAGGACTAATAAGCTAGCAATATATTTTATGTTTAATGTAGGGATAGATTATATCATCATAAATTAGGATTTACAGTCATTAAGTCTTTGTATTCTATTAAAGAGCAATTGCTCCTCTATGAATAATATCCGAAAAAATGTTCGTCACATATTTCATAAATTAGAACAGGAAACTGAAAAACCTGAGACCAAGGACAACGTCGGCATTATAACAGAAAACAAAGGCACCAACAATGCAAGGAATATCAGAGCTGAGGAAGCAACGGATTCAAAAAAATTGGCTGATTTCAAGATGCATAACCCAGAAATCGAAGGTAAACAAGTTTTGGAATTTTAGAATTGCTTTTAACTCAAATACCATAGCAAACATGAATCGTATATTCCTGCAAGGAAAACATAAATAAACACTTGACTTTATGTGCCAGAAATGTTATTAATGTACATAAAAAATTTAAAAACAAGAGTCTGTAGATGATATTAGTTGTTGTATTGCAGTCACTACTATATGTGGATGTGTATATAGTAACTTTTTGGGAAAATACAGGAGCTTTGTGTGGCACGGCACTGTGACTATAAAACTTTTTGTGGCACTGGAACTATTTTAATTTTCAAGACAGATTAAACATGTCTTTAAAATAGTAAGATAGGCCTTCATGTTAAAGATTGCTTACAATATCTCATTTTTATAGAAACAGATATGTCAGATAATGAAGTTCCACAACCAGTAGCAATTACAGCAACCACCAAAACCAAGACAGTTGATGACAGTAATTACGGACAGATACAGCTAGAAGACTTAATCGAGAAAGAATCTAACAAAGAGGAACAAACACTACAATATGTTGCTGAGGACACTGTTAAAATAAACACAAATAATTATACCAATGAACATGACAAGGTTCAAGATGAAGAAGCCAAAGATATTGAAGAAACAACAAAAATGCAGTTAGATGAGCAAAAAGTTCAGAAAACATCACCCACTCCTACCTTTGTTCAAGGAGACACTGATCAAATCTCGCAGCAAGAATTACTGCATATTGTTGAATCAGAAGTTCATTATGACAAGCACAGTAGCATACCAGAAATTGAACCTGACAGAAAGTCCACTATTGTTCAGGTTAGGCCTAACTTATATTGTTCATTATAACATTTCATTTGGAAGAACCAAAAATCAATCATTTTCCTAACTCATTATAAAAATTGTATTTATACTACTTATATTTCATATATTCAACCAGGAAACTGAAAAAACTGAGACCATCAGCAAAGAAACAGAGAATTTAGGTACAAATGATGCAAGTGAAATCAGTGCAAAGGAAGAAACAGATGTCAAAATATTGGCTGATTTGAAGATGCCAAAGTCAGAAATCCAAGGTAACTAGCTTTTGAAGCTTTAAAATCGATTTTGACTCAAAAACACTAACCAAAGAAAATCTCCAGTGGTAAAAAAATAAATAAAGCTTATCACAACTTCACATCAAAAGAAATATTATTTAATGTACTTAGAAATTTTAAAACAATTGTGTTTAGATTAAACTAGCAGTTTTACTTACTACTATAAGTGAAAGATAACATGTATACAGTAGTTCTTTGGAAAATACGTGCGAATTATGTCTGGAACTATTTTTATTTTACAGAGAACTTATGCATGCATTTAAATAGTAACATTACAGTAGTCATGCTAGTAATTGGATCCAATATCTAACTTTTAAGAGAAAAATGTCCCAGAAGATGAAGTTCCGCAACCAACAACAATTGCAGTAGTGGACATAACCAAAACAGTTGATGGCATTAAACAAGAACAGAGGAAACTAGAAGAAGACATTGCAAATAAAAAATCTAAAGAGGAACAAACACCACTATATGTTGCTGAGGACATCGCAGAAATAAACACGAATAGCTATACTGAAGAACATGACAAGGTTCAAACATCTGCTACCAAAGTAAAAGAATGGATTGAGGATGATAAAAGTTTTGGTCAACAGGAAGAAGTAAAAGCTATTGCAGAAACAAACAAAATACAGTTACCAAGGGAAGATGTCCAGAGAAGATCACATACTCTTGACTTTGTTCAACGTGACACTGACCATATCTCTCATCAAGAATTACCGCATGTTGAAGATTCAGAAGTTATCGATTATGTCAAGCACAGTTGCATACAAGAAATTGAACTTGACAGAAAGTCCACTATTGCTCAGGTTAGGCTTAAGTAGTATAACTGAGTAAAAATTTACATATATAACATCTCCTTTGAAAAAAGAAAAAATGAATCTTTTTCCAAACTTGTTATAGAAATTTTATACTCATATTACATAAATTCAACCAGGAAACTGAAGAACCTAAGCACAAGGACAATATCAGCACAGTAACAGAGAATTTAAGCACAAATGATGGAAGCGAAGTCAAAGGACAAGAACAAACAGGTGTCAAAACATTAGCTGATATAAAGATGCCAAAGTCAAAAATCGAAGGTAATTAAGTATTGAATTTTAGAATCAATTTAGACTTGAAGAAAACACTAATCAAAAGACACACTCCAATAATATAATGAAAATAAAACTAAGCTCAACTTTACATGAATGAAATATTATTTAATGTACAAAGAAATTTAAAATCAAGTGTGTTTAGAAGAAAATGGCAGTTTTACTCACCAGTACTATATGCGGATGATAACATGGACACAGTAATTCCATGACAAATATGGGAACTTTATGAGCCACTGGGACTATTTTTATTTGCAATAGATCTTATTCATGTATTTAAATAATAAGATAGCAGCCTTCATGTTAATGATTACTTTCAATATATAACATTCTTAAAAAAATGTGCCAGAAGAAGTTCACCAACCAATTGCAATTGCAGAGGTAGTCATAACTGAAACAGTTGATGACATTACAGTGAAAAAATCTAACGAAGAGGAAAAAGTCCAGACACTAGCACCCACTCCTGCTTTTGTTCACAGTGACATGGAACAAATCTCACAGGAAGAATTACTGCATGTTGATGAATCAAAAGTTATTGAATATGTCAAGCAAAGTTGCATACGAGAAACCGAACTTCAAAGAAAGTCCACTATTCCTCAGGTTAGGCCAAAGTGGTGTAAATGAGTAAAAGTTTACAAATATAACATCTCCTTTGCAAAAACCAAACATCAATCTTTTCCTAACTTATAGAAATTTCCACTAGGAAACTGAAAAACCAGAGACCAAGGACAATATCAGCAAAGTAACAGAAAATTTAGGCACCAACGATGCAAGGGAAATCAAAGAAGAGGAAGAAACAAATTCCAAAAAAATGGCTGATTTCAAGATGCAGGACTCAGAAATCGAAGGTAACTGGGTTTTGAAATTTTAGAATCCATTTTGACCCGAAAACTCTTACTAAGACAAACTCCAAGCGTATAAGGAAAATATTACTAAACACAACTTTCCATGAAAGCAATATAATTAAGTGTACATAGAAATTTAAAAACAAGTGTGTTTAGATGAAACTGGTACTCACTGCTACGTGTGGATAATAACAAGTACTCACTGCTACTCAAGAGAACTTATTCATGCATTTAAATACTAAGATAGCAGCCTTCACGTTAATGATTGGTTTCAATATCTAACTTCTGTAAAAAAGTTGTGCCAGGAGGTGAAGTTCGGCAATCAATAGCAACTGCAGTGGCTGTCATAACCCAAACAGTTGATGATAGTAAACTAGAACAGATACAGCTGGACAAAGACATTACAGAGAAAAAATCTAACAAAGAGGAACAAACACCACAATTTGTTGCTGAGGACACAGCAGAAATAAACACCACTAACTATAATGATGAAAATCAGAAGGTTCAAACATCCAATGTAGAAGTAAAAGAAGAGATTGAGGAGGATGAAAATTTTGGCCAACAGCAAGAAGTCAAAGCTATTGGAGACAACAAAATGCAGTTACCAAAGGAAAATGTGCAGACAATATCACCTACTCCTGCCTATGTTCAATGCAACACTGATCAAATCTTGAACAAAGAATTACTGCATGTTGATGAATCAGAAATTATTGATTATGTCAAGCAAAGTCGCATACCAGAAATTGAACTTGACACCACTATTGCTCAGGTTAGGCCTAAGTGGTGTAAATGAGTAAAAAATTTACATATATAACATCTTTGAAAAAAACAAACATCAACCGTTTTCCTAACTTGTTAAAGAAATTTTATACTTATATTGAATACATTCAACCAGGAAACTGAAAAACCAGAGACCAAGGACAATATCAGCAACGTAACAGAGAATTTAGGCACAGACCATGGAAGTGAAATCAGAGCAGAGGAAGACACATATGTCAAAAACTTGGCTGATTTGAAAATACCAGAGTCGGAAATCAAAGGTAATTAGGTTTTGAAATTTTAGATTCTATTTTGACTAGAAAATAAAAACAAAAGCTTATGTGCAAGAAATATTCGTTAAAGTACATAAAATTTTTAAAACAAGTGCGTTTTGATGACACTAGCAGTTGTACTCGCTACTATATGAGGATCAAATACGGGAGCCTTTTGTGGCACTTGAATATGGAATCTTATTGTGGCACTTGAATATGGAATCTTATTGTAGCACTGTCACTACATAACCTTATTGTGGCACTAGGACTATTTTTATTTTAAAGACAACTTTTAGATTCATTTGAATTGTGAGATAGCAGCCTTCATGTTAACCATTGGTTTTAGTATCTAATTTTTATAAAAACAAATGTGCCGAACTTCCACATCCAATAACAATTGCAGTAGTGGCTAGAACCAAATCAGTTGATGACAGTAATAAAGAACAGATACAGCTGGAAGACATTACAGAGAAAAATTCTAACAAAGGGGAACTAACAACAGAATATGTTGCTAGGGACACTACAGAAATAAATATCAATAGTTATACTGATTAACATGACAAGGTTCAAACATCTAATGCAGAAGAGAAAGGACAGAGGATGATGAAAATTTTGGTCAACAGGAAGAAGCCAAAGATATCAAAGAATAGCCACCAGAAATAAGAGAAAGACATAGACTAAATCCTTCATATGTATAGAGCAGATAGGGTTACTAATTTATAAATAGGAAAATACAAAGAGACGGACCTAAACTCGCTAAATGTAACAGCTTTAATAACAGAAATATAGTAAACAAAATGGGGAAATATCTAATACTCCCCCATCAAGCTGGTGACTATAAATCATATACACCTATCTAGTTACAAATATAATGATTAAGTAAAACACATATGCTAGTTGATCACTAGAATTTATGAACTCAATATACAATCTTTTCTTGAATAAAATCACAATCAATCACAATATGTTTGATTCTTTTTTGAAAAACAGGTTTTAAGCTAATATGAACAAAGCATGTGGACCCAATAGGGATACCAAAACGTGTCAGTCCGACCCGTTTATGCCATCCCAATTTCTAGCTCGCCAAAATCCGGTCGGGCTGGGCCAGCCCAACATATGAAAACGGGTTAGGAGCTTGAACCCGCCCCCGCCTACTTGTTTTCCAAAAAGAGAAGCATGTCTCAAAATGTCTAAGACCCCTTGCTCAACAAATTGCCATAAACAGCACACAACTGAAAATCCAATTTCTGCCACTTGGGTTTTTCTTCCTCTGAAATAGTACAGACATCTTTTGCAAGATGATCATGATATCCTTAACCAAGAAACCACAACTCCACAGAAACTAACCAAGATGAGTGTTTTTTCCAATGGTAATAGTAGGAGTAGCAGATAGAGAGGCAGTCAGCCAGCCCGTAGAAGCCATTCCAAAAAAAAACCTTACTTGAGAAGAAACCCTAGGTTAAAGCTATGGCATCGAAACAGAGAAACAATAGCAGAAACACTTCCAGGAGGCTTCGGCGAGACGAACAACAGTGATGGGGCGTGATTCCGGCGCCGGAAAGGCGGCGCATGGAGGACACATACTTGAAGGTCGCTAGAGAGAGGTGGCACGTGCAGAGGTTTCAGAAGCTGCGACTTTTGGGGATGGGTTGCACTCCTCAAGGCGCACCTAACCCTGACTTTGCCGGAGTGGATACGCTGACGATGACAGCAGCAGACGGTGGACAGGCAGCAAAGAACGACGAAGCCTGTGACAAACAGTGAAGATAAACCAGAGAAGATGTTCTGGTTCTGATACCTACTTGAAGAGATTTAGAGAAATAAAACAGTGAATTTTTATGTCACTGTTACACTTTTACCACACTATTTATATAGAGTACAAAGGGGCAGAATACAAAGAGTCAAGGCACAACCCTAATCCTAACCCTAAAGATGGGTTCCCATACATGAATAATAGTAAAACAAATATCATTACATTTCAATAGAGACAAGAACCTTAGGACCAAGAGAGTTGAAATGAGTGAGGCTAACAAATGATGTGCCTATGTGTACAACAGAAGCCATGGAACCAAATTTATGAAGATCCTCATATCATTTAAGAAATTCGTTGAAAATAACAGACTTTTGTGACCAGGCTTGTGACAGTGTTCAAACTTGTGACTCTCAGACCGGGTGATGGCAAGAAACAGTGGCTGGAAAAAGAAAACTAAAAAAAATGCCGAAAATAACAAAGTTTTGAGAAAAAAAAAAAAAAAATTAGCATCGGCAAACAGTGGGTTTACCAGGGAGGCAAGGATTAACCCTAGCTCTACACAGAAAGAGACATAGGTTGAATCCCTAATGTTTATGAAGCACATATGGTTACATATTTATAAATAGGAAATTACAAAGAGATGGGTCTAAGACAGTTATATCTAACAACTTTAAAATAGAAATATAATAAATTGAATGGGAAATATCTAACAAATATATTCATAGAGAAAATAGAAACAAAAAACATAACTCTACATGCAAGAATATTATTTAATGGACAAAAAATAGGAAAAGTGTCTTTAGATGATAGAAGCTGTTTTAGTCAATCCTATATGTGGATGACAACATGTATATAGTAATTCTTTGGCCAAGTACGGGGACTTTTTAATGGCACTGTGACTATGGAATCTTTTGGGGGCACTTGGGACTATTTTAATTCTGTAAGAATTTATGCATGCATTTAAATGGTTAGATTCAAGTTAATGATTGCTTTCAATATCTCCTTTTTACAGAAACAGAGGTACCAGAGGATGAAGTTCCTCAACCAATAGCAGTGGCAGTAGAAGTTGAAACTGAAAGAGTTGCTGACATTAATCAAAAAGAGATACAGCCCAAAGAAGACATTACAGAGAAAAAATCTAACAAAGATGAACAATCATCACATTATGTTGCTAAGGACACTACAGAATTAAAAGCCAATAGCTATACTGATGAACATGACAAGGTTCAAACATCTCATGCTGAAGTAAACCAAGGGACTGAGGGTGATGAAAAATGTAGTCAAGAGGAAAACGCTAAAGGTATTGAAGAAATGAACAAAATGCAATTACATGAAGAAGAAGTCCAGATAAGATCATCCACTCCTCCCTTTGTTCAAGACGACACTGATCAAATCTCGCAGCAAGAATTACTACTAGTTGATGAATCAAAAGTTATTGACTATGTTGAGCAAAGCTGCAAACCAGAAATTGAACTTGACAGAAAGTCCACTATTGTTCAGGTTAGGCGTAACTAGCGTGAGTAAAAATTTTCAAACATAACATTTCCTTTGAACAAACTAAAACTCATTCAATTTTCTAACTTGTTATACAATTTTTATACTATAAATTCAAGCAGGAAATTGAAAAACCTGAGACCAAGGACAATGTCAGCATTCTAACAGAGAATTTAGGCACCAATGATGCAAGTGAAATCAAAGCAAAGGAAGAAATAGATGCTGAAAAATTAGCTGATGTGAACATGATACAGTCAGAAATTGAAGGTAACTTAGTTTTGAAATTTTAGAATCGATTTTGACTCGAAAATAAGAACAAGAAGACAAACTCCAATAATATATTCGTGCAAAGAAAATAAAAATAAACACAATGTTACATAAACAAAATATTATTTAATGTACATAAATATTTAAAAACAAGTGTCCTTAGATGTAGCAATTTTTCTCATTACTATTTCGGATGCTAACACATATATAGTAATTCTTTGGCCAAATATGGGAGCTTTTCATGGCACTGGGACTGTATTAGTTGTCTACAGAACATCAACATGACTTGCATATTCTTAGAATGTGAATTCTGCTAAACTCAAGCCCACAAAATCTACAATTAAGATGAATTTGCACCTATTTACATAGTATAAATGATGTTATGCTAAGGACTAGACATCTTGAGCTTAGAGTTAGATATTTGTGGGTGGGCGATAGCATGTGGTACAATAGGTTCAACAACTCTTGCTAGAATAGGTTTTGATACTATATTAGGAATTGAATTTTAAGCCTAACTAAACCTTACAGTACTAGTCAATAAAGTAAGGTTTGCACCCTTTTTATGCTATAATTTGATCATGTAACTAGTCAATGTAGGATCTCCAATACATAGTAACATATGCAACCTTTACGTAAATCATTGCTTTCAATAACTCAGTTTCATAACTTTCAGGTGTGCCAAAAGATGAAACTCCAAAACCAATAGCCAATGCAGTATTGCTTAGAACTGAAGCAGTTGAGAAGAGCAGTCAACAAGACAAACAGCTAGTAGCAGAGGTTGCAGACAAATCTATCAAAGAGGTGCAAAACCAAGAATTTATTATTGAGGGAAATGTAGAAATAAACATCAATAGTGAGGCTGAGGAAAAGGACAAAAATTCAACATTTAATGCTGAAAAGAAAGAAGGGACATCTCATGCCAATGGAAAAGAAGGGATTGAGGATATATTCAACCAAAAGGAAAAGGAAAAAGAAATTGAAGAAGCAACAAAAACACACTCAGTGGAGGAGGAAGAAATCCAGAGAAGATCACCCCCTCCTGCCTTTGTCCAAGGTGATACTGATCAAATTCAGCACCAAGAAACATTGCATATTAATGAATCAGAAGTGATTGATAATGCCAAGCTGAGCCACATCCCAGAAATTGAACTTCATGAAAAGGCCATTGTTGTTCAGGTTAGGCATTAGTGAAGTAAACAAATAAAAATTTACATATATATTTGCTTGTTGTGAACAAACAAAAATCATTTACTATTCCAACCTGCTATGCAAATTTTAATCTCATACTTGTATATATTCACCAGAAAAGTGAAAAACTAGAAACCAAGGACAATTTTGACAGAGTAAGAGAGAATTTAAACAAGGCTGAAAGTGAAAACAGAGCAGAGGAGGGAATAGATGTCAAACAATTGACTGATTTGGAGATGCCAAAGTCAGAAACCGAAGGTAAACATCTTCAGAAATTTTGTAGATGTCAAAGTGTATATTTAAGCAAGGAAAATAAAAATAAACACATGATTTTACCTGAAACAAAAATTATTTAATCCGCATAAGAATAAAAAAAATTAGCATCATGAGATAACACAGACAATTTTACTCAACCATATGTGGATGATAAATAAGCATATTAATTTTTTAGGCCAATATAGGAGTCTTTTTTGGCCCTGGGACAAAATTACTGTATTAAAATAGTAATATATGCAGCCATTGTGTAAATGAATCCTTTGAATGTCTATTTTTGTTATAGCAGGTGTGCCTGAAGATGAATCTCTCCAACAAATGTCTGACACAGTATCTGTTGAAAAGGAAGCAGTTAGTGTGAGTCAAGAAAAGAGACAGCCACAAGAAGAATTTATTAAGAAAGTTGACGAAGAGGTTGAGACACCACAGTATTTTATTGAGGATAGGGAAAAATTAGAAACCGCAAATGACACAGAGGAACAAGAAGAGGTTCCAACATCTCAGCCTAAAGAGAAATCAGGAAACAAGGATGATAACAAATTTGAAGAAGAACAAGAAGAAAAAGGGATTGAAGAATCAACAAAAACACAATTACAAGATGAAGACATCAGGACAACATTGCCCATCCAAACCTCGGTCCAAGGTGATTTTGATCAAATTTTGCAGAAACAAACAGTGCATGATAATGAATCAAAAGGGATTGGTAATGCCGAGAGGAGTTGTACGCAAGAAATTGAACTCAATGGAAAATCCACTATTGTTGAGGTTAGGCAGTAGTGAAGTAACAGCTCAAACTTTACGTATTTATCAGCTTGGTTTGACAAATCTATTCTTATATCCTCTGCATTGAACCAGGAACCTGAAACCAAAGACAATGTCAACATAGTAAAACAAGAACATGCAGATAACCAATCTGAAAAATCAAGCATTCAAGGAGTCACTACTACATATAATATAACAGAAGAAGGACTCGTCAAGTCGGAAAGCAACAGAGAAATAAGTGAAGTGCACATTGATGAACAGGATGCAGTAAAATCATGCTCAAGAGAGAATTTACACAACAAAAATGCATGTGAAATCAGAGTAGAGAAAGCATCAGAGGCAAAACAATCAACTTATGTGGAAATACAAGAGTCAGAAACCCAAGGTAATTATTACGTTGAAAATTTTTTGAATCGAAAGACGCTCAAAAACCTAAACAGAATAAAATCAATGCATATATTCATGTCAAGAAAAGAAAATAAACCCAAGACTTTAGATGAAATAAAAATTCTGTAACCAACATAAAAATTAAATAATTAGTGTCTTTGATGACAAAAAATTTATTCACTTACTATAAGAGGATGAAAACATATAATTTTGTGGCTTACTAAAGCAACTTGTTGTGACATTGGGACAATTTTAATTTCCAAGAAAAACAAATAGATGTAGTTAATTAGTGAGATACTCAATTGTGCGTAAATGATTGCATTAAATATGTCATTCTTTGTAACAATAGATGAGCCTGAAGATAAAGCCTTGAAAAGAAAGCTCAATTCATCATCAAATGGAAATGAAGCACTTGATGAGAGTAGTTTAGAAGAATTTACAGAGAACTTTAACAACGATGCGCAGACTCCACAGCGCAATACAAAGGTGAATGCAGAAACAAACATTACGACTTATCCTGACAAACAGCAAGAGTTTCCAGCATGTCATGCCAATGAGAAACAAGGGATTCAGGATAAAGGAAAATTCGAAGAAGAAGAAGCAGAGGAAATTGAAGAATCAATAGAAAAACAGTTACCAGAGGAAGAAATCCAACACACATTGCCCACTCCAACATCTGTCCAAGATAATATTGATCAAATGTCTCAGCTACAAACATTGCATGATGATGAAATAGAAGTGATTGATAATGCCAAGAGCTGTATGCCAGAAATTGAGCTTGATAGAAAGTCTATAGTTGTTAAGGTTAGACAGTATTGAAGTAAAGTAAAAAATTACATACATATTAGCTTGCTATAAACAAAAAAATATAATTTATTTTCTTAACATGTTATACAAGTATACTCATATTGTAAATATTGTATAGGAATCTAAACAACAGGAAACCAAGGCAAATGTTGACTTAGTGAAAGAAGAACAGGCAGACAATCAATCAGAAGAATCAAGTGTGCAAAGTTTCATTACAAATTATATAATAGTTGAAAGACATACGACATCAGAAAGCAATAAAGAATTAAGTGATGATGTTAACCCTGATGGACAGAAGAAAGTAGAATCACACTTGGTGGAGTTTTTAGAGATTAAGGATGCCAGTGAAATCAGAGCAAAAGGAATACACTCCAAACAACTGACCGATGTGGAGATACAAAAATCAGAAACTGAAGGTGATTGTATTCTGAAATTTTAGCATCGAAAATATGACCTGATAACGAAAAAACAAGAAACAAACACAATGCATACATCCATTTCCTGCAAAGAAAAACAACACAACTTTAGATGAAAGAAATTTTCTCCAATTCACATTAAAAAATTATGGTGTCTTTAGATGACAAACACTTTTTTTCACTTCTGTATGTGAGTTTAAATACTAATTTTGCCATGCTATAAAGAAGATTCTTATAGTTGTTTTATAGGAAGATACGCAATCTTAATGGAAATTGAAGCATAAAGTGCTTATTACCCTTCCAAGTAGCTTAGCTATTGTGTTTTGTTGAGTTCAATGTATACCATGAAATTGTAATGTTATAGTTGTTCTCTTCAGAATAATTTCTTTTATTTATTACCTTTATAATCATTACTGTTATAAATAGATGCATATGTTGAGTGGTAAATCTTGTAAACAGGGGATTATTAGGATAAAAATATCCTAATATCTCTAGTAACTAAGAAAAATATTCCCGGAATCTATACATTCACTCCATATGACTTTCTTCCCCTTTATAAGAAAATGTGATTGCTATAAATAGAGGAGTTGAGAATGCAATTATCATTATTGTAATCAATAAAAATATTTATTTTCTCCCTTTAGTTGTAAACTCACCCAAACATATTCAGAAAACAATATTTTTTTTCTCTTCTCACAATGATTTACTTCAATATCTCATATCTACAACAATAGGAATGGCTGAAGATAGAGGAATGCAAACAATGTCCAGCACAACATCAGTCAAAAATGATGCATTTAATGAATGTTGTCAAGAAGAGATTCAACCACGAGAAGAATATGCTGAGACGCATATCAAAGAAGTGAATATGCCACACTATGAATTTTATATGCAAAAACATATTCCTGAGGTGTGAGCAAACTACAACAAACAAAAGTAGAAAATAAAACCTTTCATTTTCACACTTGTACAACTATTTGACCATTCACACACAAAGGACATTATTTCTTGTCATTGAAATAAAACATCTTCAACCTCTGACACAGTATTTGCTGAAACAGGCATATGGGGTACAGGAAGATACATGTCAGATCAGGGTGGAAAATGAACAGAAATTTAAATCCCAGCTGGCATCACTAATCAAGGAGACCACATTCATAGATAATCTGTACTCAGATGGAGAGATAGAAAAAACAAACCCCAGTAATGATGTAGAGAAAGACGTGAATCCACAGTCACACAACAAGGAGAAATTAGAGATCCACGATGATAGTAAATTCAATGAAGAGGAAGCAAACGGAATTGAAGAAATGACAAAAATAAAATTACTAAACTCAGCAACGGACAGTATGTGCTCAAAACTCACAAATTTCATTACTTTTAGTCAGATTCATTTTGCCTTAGGACCCTAAACCCTAAACAACAAAGAGTTGAAATTTTATGTTTTCCAAACTCCATGCTTATCAGAATCAATAAAAGATAATATTTTAGCAGTTGAAAAATCTCAGATAAACAATGACAGGTCCACCAGAAGAAGTCCAGCCAAAATTGCCTGATCCTGCAACTGTCCAAGGTGACACTGGTCAAATCTTACAGCAACAAACACTTGCCGCAGATGCATCAGACACAATTGATAACAACATGAGAAAAATTCCAGAAAATGAACTTGACAGAATGTCCACTAGTGTCGAGGTTGACAGCATGTGCATTTGCTGAGAAAAAAGAAATCATTTATTTCCTTATTATTGAAACTTATATTGTATTTATTGAAATAGGAACCTGAAACCAAGGCAAACATCAACATAGAAGAAGAAGAAGAAGAAGAGCAATCAGACAAACAATCACACGAACCTAGCATGCAAAGTCTGATTACAGATTACATAACAGTGGAAGGCCATTTAGCATCAGAAAACAGTTCAAATATGAATGAACAGAAGACAGTAAACTTGCAGTTGGTAGAGAATTTAGGGATCAAGTATGCAAGTAAACCGACCACAGAGGAAGTAACAGATGCCAAACAACCAACTGGCGTGGAGGTAGAAAAAACAAAAAATGAAGGTAATTATGTTCTGAAAGTTTACCATAGAAGTTGCCTTGATAACAAAAAACAAGAACCTGAAAAGAAAAACAATACATGACTTCAGATGAAGGAAATAATCTTTAATCCACATACAAAAATAGTTTCCTTAGATGGAAAAAAATATTATTCACATTTGTGTGTAGATGGTAAAATATAAGTAGTAGTTTTGTGTCCCCATGAAGAGTTTGCTGTAGTACTAGGACTTTTTAATTTTGAAGAGAACATGAACATTTTGTATTAAGATAGAAACATATGTAGCCTTGCGTAAATGACTTCTCTTAATATCTCATTTGTGCTTGAATAGTGTGTTTGATTTTAAAGCAAAAACATTAACCAATGCAGAAATGATCGAAAATGAAACACTTGATGAGAGTAATCAAGAAGAGATGCAAGCAGAAGAAGATTTTTCAGGGACACATACCAAAGGCAAGCAGACACCACAATCCAGCATGGAGAATGTAAATTCAGAAGGAATGGAAATAACTGAAAGTAGTACAAAGTCAAGTTATGCCGAGGAAGAACAAGAACAGGTTATAAACCCATACACTATAGAAAATTCAGAAATCAAGGATGGTACAAAAATCAAGCTAGAAGAAGCATCTGATATAAAAGAAGCCACAGGTATTGAATTACATAAGCTTAAAACAGAGAGTAGTTATGTTTTGATAACTTTCTTTTTACTTTTACCCAATGCGATGTCATCCAAAAACCAAATACCAAAGTTAAGTTTCTTGAAAAAAAAAAATCCTACATGACATTTTGAATCATTTAAAAGTTTTGAAGAAAACGTATAAATGTACTAAAAATGAACTATATTAGCCAATCTCAGGTAGTAGATTGCGTTTAACATCTTACTTGTATAATGACAGATGAACCTGTGACTAAAGCCATCTCAGTTTTATCTACGATACCATCTGTAAGAATTTGGATAGTTGATGAAAGCATTCAAGAAAAAATACAAAAGGATGTTCAAACCTCAGTGATCAATACCAAAGAGGAGCAGAGACCAGAAAATGATTTTGTAAGGAACATGGAAGTTCAAGAGGTTTGACTTCACTTAACAAATTAAACTAGATATTGATATATATCACATTGCATGTCAGACTTGCACATCTTAATTTAATGTTTATCTAGAAAACCAAGTATTCATCTTCCCAACGTACAAATATCTTTGAGTTCTGATGCAATTTTATGTTAAATTAGGCATGTGATTTAAAAAAGGGGCCAGGCAACACCTCTGTGGAAAATGACGAGAAGGTCGAAGTCCAATCTGAAGCAAATAACCAGAAGACCATTAAAAAGAATCCAAATTTAGAAGAACTGGAGACTGCAGAAATAAGTCCAAGTAGTGATACTAAAGAACTTGGAAAGGAACATGAAGTTGCAAAACTTGGAGGTGTCTCTGAATCTGTATCCATAGATATCACAAAACAAATAGACACGGGGAAACTGGAAACTCAAGAGGCCGAAACTGGTTTATCGGACAACACAAAAGAAGATAAAGCAGGAGAAGAATTCGAAAAAATAAGCCCATCATCTAGTGTTGGTGTCATATCCAAAGACTCTCAAGACACTAGCACCAAAGTTTTGCACAAAAAATCTCACGGCATTCTGTCAGGTGTAGGATCAAAGGTGAAGCACTCAATTTCCAAAGTGAAGAAAGTCATTACGGGCAAGTCTTCACGCCCCAAGACACCGCCATCGTAAAAATAAAAAATAAAAATAAGGGCTCATTACACAACTACATGCTGTTGTTGAAAATAGAATATACACATGTTTGGGAATTTTAGAGGGTTTATTTCTTATGTTTGAATAATTGGATTGATTTGTTTCATTGATGTATTGTTTGGTTTGTCATTGGTTTTGAAATTTGATCTTACGGAGGATCTGCTATCCTTCCAAATCGGTGTAATGTATTATATGGATTTAGCATTTATTTCAAAACATGGGCACAAATAGTTGGTAATTGAGAACAGAAGGAAAGGGTAAAGTAGGTTGTGGAAACAACATTTTGAAGAGAAGAAAAATGAGAAAGCACTACCAAAGGGACACCTGATAAGAATCATTAGACACTACCAAAACATCGAAAGAACAGAGCAAACTGACGAAATTGCAGTTCTTAACTTTGTTTTCACCAGAACCAAATGGAAAAGTGAGAAAATTTTGCCATAGAAGGAATAAAGAACATACCTGACTCAAACACCGCCACCTGTACCTTTCAACGAATCAATGGTGGGTCAACAGGAAATAATAGAGAGCTGTGTTGGTGCGCGTGTTTTTCGTGGTTAATATACTATTTAAATAGAATTATACATTCCTACTTACAGTTTAAATATAGTTATTTAATAGCGAATAATAAGTTTTGAATTTTATAAAATTTTATAATTAATTATGATATTAAATTAATTTTAATGTTAATTATTATTAATGTAGTGTTATTTTTATATAAAAGATAAAAGTATTCATAAATATTATACAATTATAATTTATAATTTTTTAATGTATATAAAAAATAATAAAATAATTTTAACATAATAATACCATTAAAATAATTAAATAATAAAATTTAATGTCATCAAATTTGATGTCCTATTTAATAATTAAACTTAATTAAATTAAAACATCACACAATATAATATAATGAGCGAAGCTTTAGAGTATTAACGTCACTCCATATAGTTATCCAAAAATACTCAGAGGAAACCAAGGCACACCAAGATGCCAATACAAAACAAGGTACAAAGATCGACAGTAAACGATTAATACTCAAAAACAGAATGATACATGGGTCACGACCCTAAAAGAAAGCTGGAATCCAACCCAGAGAGACTAAGCAGCGGAATCACTATTGTCCTGTTGACCACGAGTAGTTCTCGCATATGCTCCCATCAATAAATTGATGATCATCGCAAAGAGAGAATACCACACACATAACAATCAAACAAACAAAGAGTAAGATAAAGCAGAAAATGGTTTATCATAAAGGTACATACAATTTCACAGTCCAAGATGCATACGTCAACCAATCATGTTATGACTTGCAAACAATACACTAAGACTCAAGATGTGACTCATTTGGATACATATAATTAGTCGGATTCCTTGCACTTATGGTGGCCTTTCCTACTATATCGAGCTAATTGTTAAAGTGTTTCTTTCCCCCACACACAAGGTTAGTCCTTAAAGTGTTTCAGGCATCCTGCTACTCTCACCACTCAAGTCAGTACGCTCTACGTGAGCTCTACGTGAGACTAACTGACTCTTTAGAGTGTCAGGATGCAATCCTTACCTTGAATCCTTACTAAATTATATAAATGGGGCACCACCATGAACTCCAACTAACAGGGATCATAGAATTACGTCCCGACCAACTGAGGCACCACCATGAGGTCTCACCTAGAGGCTCATGGAATTTCGCCCTAACCAATGAGGCACCACCACGAAACTATCGTGGAATTATGCCCTAACCACACCAATAACATGTTCCATTCATCAAAATTACATTCGTGCTCATACCAATTCCATTTCACTTTTGTAATCAACCATACCACACATGCCACATGCCAATATTATGTCAACTTATCAATTCCAATCCATAACACTAGAAATTTCATACATATTCACATGCCTCATACTTTAAATAGAGTAAACCATCCAATCTTACAATTTGTAACAATTAGGGGTGAAAACAGTGTGGCCTGCAGCGATTCTCGCTCAAGTCAGGAGCCCTCGCTCAGGCGAGAGGAGTGCCCTCGCTCAAGCTGTAGGCTCTCGCTTAGGCAAGACCGCGACAGAGGCCTTGGAAGATTTTGCGAGCGCTCTCTTAGGCGAGGCCATCTCGCCTAAGCGAGATGGTCTTTTGCTCAAAATTGAATTTACTCGCCTAAGCGAGTACTCACGCAGAACTCCTAGGCGAGTTTTTGCTACTCTCGCTTAGGCGAGATGAGCTCGCTTGGGCGAAAATAGCAGTTCGCCTCTCCTGTTTCACGTAACAGTAGCAACACACATACTTCAAACAATATTCAATTCATATTCATTAAACCCAAGCATCATCCAGGCACATTAATCACAAAACAGAGGTAAAACAACCAACACACAACCAAAATATGAAAACCCTAACTTCCCTTACCTAGAAAGAGCTAGCAGAAAACTTTGATACGCAAACATTGAGCACAACAGTTCTAAGGACAGGTCAAAAAGATGAAAACAAATGGTGAAACAGAATAGGAGCATGGTTACCACGAAACCCTAATTGGGATTACAAAAATGTGACTGGAGAAGAACTAATATGAGCAAAGAGCAATTTACGTGACTTAGAGAACGAGACCGAGCTAGCTTGAAGATGGCGGAGATCCAAACCCTAGCAGAGGTTTTGTGGAGAGGAAAGAGGGGTGTGAGAGTACTGATTTTTGACAAGTGAGCTGAAATGAGAGGGGTTAGGTTGCTTTAGGGCCTTGGCACCCTATGGGCCAACCTTTTGGCCCAACTAATTAGGGCAACCTTTAAACCTTGGGGCAGAAGTAATAAGTGGGCCTTACATTCTTCTACTATTAATAATGATGACGGAAACTTCATGGTGACTTGACAAAATCTACGAAAAAGACTTCATATCCCTCAGATTTACGCAACGGAAGATTCAAGAGAAGGTGTAATCCTTGATTAGCAGCGAAAATACACGAAACACTCTCACATTCTAGTTGGAAACTCTCGGTTTCAAAAACCTAGGAGGTAAAACCCTCAACTAGAAGGTGAGATATCAGAAAGGGAAAATTCTTTACTCTATTCATTAAAGTTGTTGTTTACAAAGATTCGCCCGCCTTTTATAGAGGAAGAAAGGCAGTTGGAAATTTAAACCTTAACGGAAGTATAAACTTAATCGTGAGAAGTGTGGTAAGGTTGAAACCCTAGCTAGTTAGTTGTGGTTGAGCACTCTCACCTTTGTCCTAAGATGGACGGTCCTCCTTAATTAAGTGAGCAAAATTAATGTAATTTTAAAATATTTGTTTTTTCCAAAAATCAAACAAAATATGCAAACATAAATAAAGAAAATATTTTTAAATTTTTATATTTAGGCTCGACAAGGTGTTTGACCTTGCTACTACATAGGGATGTCAAAAAAATTCATACTCGCGGATAAAACCCGCAACGGGTAAAAAAGGGATACTCGCAGGTAACGACTATGGATATTTTTAATACCCGCATGTTAACGGGGAGAGTATAGGTATCATATTATTAGTACCCGTACCCGTAATACTCTAATCTAAATTAAAATAAAAAATAAAAAAAATATGATTAAAACATTAACACATTGATTTTGAATGGGTTATTTTTTATCAATTGGTTTTAAAAAAAATCTTCATTTCTTTGTAAATTATACTTCAACACTATTTAAATGGGTTATTTTCACAAAATTTATGAATGTTATACATTGTATTTTTTATTTAAATTTATGATTAAAATATGTTGTTAAATATTAATTTTTCTTTTGTAAATACCTGCAGGTACCCGTGAATATCCGTGAATTTTAACAAAATATGTGAATACCCGCATAATAGATACCCACACAGATATGGGTACGAATACGAGACGAATATTTATCAAAATAATATAATTCTCTTTATAAAAACAAACTATTTAAAATGAAACCTTGATTTAATTAATATATTTTAGAATTTCAAATTGTCATATTTTATTTATCAAGTGAATTCAAGACTCATCATGATAAAAATGTACCATCAAGCCCGGAACTAGATATGATGATTGAAACTTTTTAAATTTTGTAAAAATGAAAATTTTAATTATCAAATAATTCCCAGACTTAACATGATATAATTAACAATTTTCAATATTGTTATAAAAAAATTAATTTAATTTGTAACAAAATCGCCCTTTTTCTTTCATTTAAAATTTGTAGTATTTATTTTATTTTAATTATGACTATTATTTAATTATTAGTTTTCTTTTATTTTTATTTTTAAAACGCTAAAAAACCTAACATTAAACACACTCAGAACCTAAAAACTAAAACACTTAACCTTAGCACACCCAACATCATTTCTTCTGTCAAAACCCATACCCTACGCTGCCACCATTGTAAATTATGCCGGCGACGATCAACATCGATTATTATTCGTTGTTTATTGTGATTCTACTCACACCACTTCCACCTCTTACCACTCTCGATCCTCCGCAAATTTCCAAAAATTCATTACCTTGGCAAAAAGTCATTAGCACTTTTAACATTGATGAATATACTCCCCAGCAACCCAAATTCATTACCATGGACACATGGTTACCTTCCGAATTTCCAAAAGCGCAATGAACCTCTAACTATCAACTATCAATAACATACTCTCTTTGTAATGCGTTTTACTTCTTCAGCAATTTATGATTCTTGAGCAAAAAAAAATTAATTGACGTAATATGAGGAAAATGCTAAACAACATATAAACACGAACAGTTGCATACACGAAACAAGCAAGAATACGAAGGACAATGCACAAAAGTGTGAGAAAATTCAATATGAATCTAACAAGGATGAGTAAACGAAACCTCCGTTGACGTGATGTCCGACCACTCCTTCTCTTCTCTCTACCTTTCTTCGGTCTCTCGATTCTTTGTCTCCTTTCCTTTAGAAAAATCCACCAGAAGCTAATTGCAACGACACGCTCCCTTCTGTTAGGTCAGTTATTACATTTATTACATTATTAGGTGCATGAATCTCGGTTGGGGGAACACTTCAGAAGAGTCTAAGTGAAGGGCACACGTGAGTGAAGAGAGTGCGTTGATGAGTGTACGAAGAGATTTTAGTGAGAAGATTGAGATGCACGTGAGTGAGTGAGAAAGAAAAGGTAGTATATAAGATTACGGGGTTCAAAAATAATATAAATTTAAAAAATGAGGTTTTTTATTTAATTTTTTTATATGAAATTATTTATTAAATTGTCATAATTAATTTCATTTAATATTTTTTGTAATAGATAATAGAACTAATTGGTTTAATCTTTTGTGAGATATTGTTGATTTTAAATAAATTTTTATTATTTTTAGATTTGAGAAACCCCTTACTGCTGAAATAACTGATACTAAGATTATTAACATAATGATATATGCATTTGGACAAAAAATATTATTTTTTATATAATTAAAAATGTCAATTGGTTTATCATTTTTCAAACCTATAATTTTCCTTAAATATTTAATTATGAACTTAAATCAAATCCATCAATATCTAACAAATTATCACGTTTTAAGGATTTTTAAACATTTAATCATTTTTCTTTCAAATGAAATATCTACACATAGTAATACACAAGACATTTGCTCTTTTTGTTCATAGCTCTTTTTTGTTATGCAATTAAATTATTAATTTTTCTTTTCCTTTGAACTTTTGAATAGTCTCATTCAAAATTTCTAGTTGACATATCTATATATTTTTATATGAAATAAAAAAGGATAATATATAAAACACTACTAAAAATAAATATATAAAATGAATGATTAAAACAAGAAAACCGGGTTTTGGTTGTCAAGAAAATAAATTCGATAATAAACCTGTGGTATCTTGAAGTTTCAAGTCTCTTTTTGTTTTTAAACCTCAACTTTTTCATAAACTTGCAAAGTTTTTTATTTTAAGATTAATCATTAACAAAAAAATTAAACAAAAATATTCTCTTTTAAACTCAATAGTAAGTCTTGTTTTTTCCTAAACTTGAATTATCTTTCTAAAGAAAACTTAACTTTGAATTATGCTCCAATTAATCTATTATCCACCAAAAGACTAAACCATAGTCTAATTAATAGTTTTGTAAAAAAATTCAGTTTCTCCTCAAGATATATGCAAAAAAAAAAGAAACTCTCAAAATCTGTAAATCTAAAAGTACCGAAAAAAAATTAGGCAAAAGAAACACATTTTTAGTTCTTATACAAATCCAAAACAGAATAAAACTAACAACACAAATAGAAAAAAAAACATACTAACTATAAATGAGGATGAAAAAATTGGTACACACGGACAACATGAGATTCAAGAGATGTAAGGGATGTAATTGTTAAAACCCTAGAAATATGACTATTAGAAGAAATAGAAGTAAAAAGGATGTAGAGAGATAAAAAGGAAATAAAATCCAAATTGATTATAAGAGAATAAAGATAGCTAATCATTCTCTTTCTTGTAAACAAAATTATAATTTACTAAAAAAATGTTTTAACTCATTAATTATCATTTTTACTACCAATAAAAATCAACATACACTAATAATAATTTAATTAAACATAAATTTATAATTAATTTAATAGAGCCATATTAGTAATAAAATATTCTTTTGAGGCCTTTTTTTATCTTAAACAAATTTAATAATTAGTTTAATAGAGGTATATTAATTAGTACTAAAAAAAATTTGAGGCCTTTTTTCTCAAACATAATTTTATAATTAATTTAATAGAGAAATATTAGTAGTAAATAAATATTTTTGAGGCCTTTTTATCCTTGAGGCCTAAAGCGACTACATTACTCGCTTTACCCTTGAGCCAACCTTGTATAAGATGCAGATGTGGATAAGCTGCATGGATGTGTGCGTCATTGCGTTTTGGAGAGAATACGTGAGTTAGTGAGAGCGTTAATGAGTGTGGTTTAGCTTACAGTTAGTAAGTGTGTGAGTTAGGAAAGGGTGGCATGGGTGCATGCGTGTGTTCGCTGTGAGATGCTTGTATTTGCTGTGAGATGCGTGTGTCTGAGTGATGTGTGAAAGAGTAACATGAAAGGGAGTGCAGTGCATTTTGTGCTTCTGTGAGTGGAGAAGACAATGCATGTGTTTTAATGGGTGAGTATGGTACGTGAATGGTGTGTGAGTGAGTGACTATGAGGTGCTTGAGTGAGTGGTTGTGATTGTGAAGTTTAATGCAGTGAGTGGGTGCATGGTGCAACGTGTATTAGTATTGTGTGGGCTGCTGTGAGAAAAAGAATGTGTGTGACTGTTGCATGCATGGGTTGGTGAGAGATATGTGTTTGTGAGATGCATGAGTGTGTGGAGTGGTAGAACTTGGATTAAAATTTTAGGGGTCAACTTATTTTTTTAATATATAAATTATTTTTTCTATATTAAAATAAAATTATTTCCTCACATCATTTTCTCTATTCAAAACAAGCACATATAATAATAGAATCCCAAAAAATATGAAACTAAAAAGATAGTATGGTAAACAATATGCAACATCTTTTAATGGCGAATACTGAATACTCTAACCAGGAAGGAAATAAGCTAAACCATGTGTATTGAAATCTTCTTGGATAACCATCTTTACTAGACAACATTTAATTTTCTAGATACATTTGATATGAACCCCATTTTAGATAAGTCCTTCATACATCATCAATTTGATTTAGTGGATATTGCCAAATTTGATGACGTTTCCCTGGATCATGTTCTAAAGCATTTTCAAATTCATTGTATGTAACTCTAGGAACTTTAGATAGTTGTTTTTCATTTTCTTCAATTTTTGGATTATTGTGAGTTTCTTAAGTTTAGATGTAGATGCATTATTTTCATCTTTATAACAAGCATTCCTCTTGAAAAAAGAATCAATTTTTCTACTCTTTATCATAATTTTTCTAATATAAATTTGTTACCTTTCACCTATTTCTAATATAACAAGCCACATTAACACAACTTCCACTATCAATTATGAGGGAGCAAGTTTTGTTGTTGATTTGGCACCTTGAGTGAAAAATATTTTCTCTTTTGGTTTTCAAATTCCTTAGGCACTTGGCCTAGCATGCGCCTAACCACTAACAAACCTCCTTCACTAAGTTTGATTTCATCCTCACTTGAAGATTGGGAAGAAGTGTGGGAGGAAGAACGTTTTGGGGAGGGGGGAGAAGAATGTTCACTTTCAACCTCTCCTTTAGGGTTCAAGATCATGTTCCTTTTTGTTGGGCAATTTGAAGCAATGCGACCATAGCCCAAACACTTAAAACATTTTATGGAACTAGTTCTTGAACCTTGGGAAGATTTTGCACTTTCATGGGAGGTTCTAGACGAATTGGCCCTAGGTGGGTGGTCTTTGGAAGGAGGTTTCTCATCCTTTCTTTCTTTTCCTTTCCAAGTCCTAGAGTAGTAGCCATTGTAAGGAGTACTCCTCTTGGCCTCTTGTTTCTTTTTCAATTGACTTTTAACTTTTAAGGCCAAGTGTAAAATTTTGTCAAGAGTAGAGTACTCATACAACTCAACTACATATTGAACTTCTCTTCTAAGACCACTCACTAATCTAGCTAGCTTTTCTTCTTCACTTTCAAATTGGTGTCCTACTTTGAGAAGCATGGACTCCATCATTTTAAAATATTCATTCACACACATGGACCCTTGTTGAAGCCTTTGGAGCTTCAAAAGAGTCTCCCTCCTATAGTAGGAAGGAACAAATCTAGCGCGCATCAAAGTCTTAATGTCCATCCAAGAGGCCGCGGATGGCTCTTGGTTAATATTGTCCATACACAATTGATGCCACCATGTCATGGCATAATCCTCAAATTCTAAAACTACTAAGTCTACTTGCTCTTGATCACTAACTAAATGAATATTAAATATTTTGTCCACTTTTTGCTCCTATTCAATGTAGAGGTTTGGATTATTCTCTCGCTTGAACTTTGGAATCTTGATTGGTGGAGATTGTCTTTGTGGGAGTTGATTGCGCTTCCCACCACCATCATGGCCATGCCTTCTTCTTCTTCCACAATGGCTAGAGTCCTAGGAAGAGGACCTCCTCCTTCTCCTCTCATCTTCTCTAAGTTCAAGTCTTTGGATGTGCTCTTATAGGAAGATCTCACTTTGTCTCCTATCCGCCCTTAATTGATCAAAAGTTTCCCTTCTACTCACTTCCATCTCACGTAGGATGTTGACATTGGCGATTTGTTCACTTTCTTGGGCCATAGGAGCCACCATGGGAGGGGAATAAGGTGAGGCTGATTCCTCCTCCTCTTCTACCTCCAAGATTGGATCCATATTCATGTTCCTACACTAAAACTCACCAAAAACCGAGACAAGCAAGATGTTAGATAATAAAACAAGCCAAACCCGAGACCAAGTGTGGTCTTCACAAGCACCCAAGTGTTTTTTTATCACACTCCCAAAGCACACAAGTAAGGCTAGCACTCAAAATCCTTCCAAACAAGTGAAAACACCTTAAAAAAAGATGAAAACCTTACAAAAGCAAAACAAGTGGCTCGACCACAACACTCTAGGAAAGCAAGGAAATGAAAACAACTAAGACAAAACAAAGATTACTTAAAGACAAGCAAGCAAAGCTCAAAAACAAGAAAGTTTAACTTCTAAGGAAATTTGTTTTAAAGACAAAACTTGAACAAGACTAAAGCAATGAAAAACACTTTTAAAGACTCTATGGAAAGCATTTGAACAAGCCAAGATTATACCCCAAATTATGCATACACCAAGAAAGATCATAACCAAGTTAAAGCATGAAACTAATTTGCCAATATCACCCAAAATCCAAGTATAAAATTTGGTAGCATAACACCTAGTAAAAATGGCCAAATGGATTCACCAAGGAAAACTTTAGCTCTCGGCCAAACTATTTTTTTGTCTTGAAAATAATTTTTCTTTTCAAAACTAGGTACTTAAGATGATGAGAAGGATATTTTAGGGTGTCTTGAACACTTAGTTCCTTAAAAATTAGGTCAAAATCAATTTTAAGGAGCATACAACAACACAAGGCATAAATCTCATGTAATAACTCAAATACTTAGAAACAAGAACAAGAAAACTTAAAGAAGCATATGACAAGAGACTCAAAAGTAGCTAGGAACATTTTAAGAAGACTTTCAACATGTGAAGAAAATTTTTTGCATGGTAACACTTAGTAAGCTCTCGACCAAAGGAAAAATAAGCACTAAAATTTCATGTTTTCACTTCACCAAGCAACATATATCAAGAGATAGAGTTTTTGGATACTTTAACCTCAAGTGAAGTGGAAAAATTATGTGCACACCATCTTGAACACCACAAGGCCGAGAGGTCTCCAAGCCAAACAAGCCACCAAAACAGAGGTTAGCACAAGAAAAACACCATATTCAAGATAACCTAGGCTCTAGATACCAAATAATGAAGGATTATCTTGTTTTCTTTTAGAGTTATGAATATGGTGAAGTTGTTTAAGAAAGCTTTTTGAAAATTCTCACTGGACATTAAGATAGCATGCTATCTAGATGTGAAGGTTCATTTCTCAAGCTCATGAAAGGAAGAAGAGAGTTGGATTCAAGTTAACACACACACGAATTCAACAACACTTAAAGAACAAAATGAAAGAAGAAACATTAAAATGGAAAGCATAAAAGATGAGCAATGGGTGAAGCACGCCACTCATAGGGGGGATCTAAGCCAACCAAACCCCACATACGATCATAACCGACAATGGCCGATAGTTCATAGACAAAGAACTGTCTAAGTTCTACACCGACCTCGACATCAAACATGTAACCAGCTCTGTCGAACATCCGTAGACCAATGGCCAAGCTGAAGCAGCCAACAAAGTTATACTAGTGGAGCTGCGCAAAAGATTGGGTAGTGCCAAAGGCCGATGGCCAGAAGATTTATTAGAAGTGTTGTGGGCCTACAGGTGTACCCCCTAATCAGCAACGAACGAATCCCCTTTTAGCCTAGTATACAACGCAAAGGCCATTATTTTAGTAGAAATTGGCAAACCATCTCTATGCCAAGAACTATACGACTCAGATTAGAACCATCAAAATATGTGTACCCACCTCGACCTCCTACCCGAATTAAGAGACAAGGCGCAAATCCACAACTTGGCAGCTAAGCAGAGAGCGGCCAGAAAATATAACGCGAACTTATGCCCGCGATCGTTTGTAAAAGGAGACCTAGTTTGGAGAATGGCCAATAGATTAAGAAAGAAGGATGGCAAATTCTTCGCCAATTGCGATGGCCCGTACCGAATACGTGATGATGCGGGAGGTGGCGCTTACAAGCTTGAACAATTATCAGGAGAAGAGATACCGAATACGTGGAATGTATCTCATCTCAAATTTTACTTTAGTTAGAATGATTATTGTACCAAATACTTGTAACCCTGGGTGTACTCTTTTTTCTCACCTGGCATTTTTCCCTAAGTAGGGTTTTGGCCAGGGAGATTTTAATGAAGCACCCCAAATTTCATGAATAAAGCAAAGGGTTCTTGATCACACGTTTGACTCTTGATCCAATTTTTCATCGCTCAAGTTCCCCACCCTTACCACAAGTAAGCGGTCTGGGTTGAACACCCTTTATATGATTTAAATCGCTTAAGTTCCCCACCCTTACCACAAGTAGATGGCCTGGGTCGAACACCTTTTATATGTTTTTAATCGCTTAAGTTCCCAACCCTTACCACAAGTAAGCGGCCTGGGTCAAACACCATTTATATGTTTTTAATCGCTTAAGTTCCCCACCCCTACCACAAGTAAGCGACCTGGGTCAAACACCCTTTATATGTTTTTAATCGCTTAAGTTCCCCACCCTTACCACAAGTAAGCAGCCTGGGTTGAATACCCTTTATATGTTTTTAATCGCTTAAGTTCCCCACCCTTACCACAAGTAAGCGGCTTGGGTCGAACAGCCTTTATATGTTTTTAATCGCTTAAGTATAACTTATAACTTACACACGCACAATGACTCAAATACATCTACAAACGCCAATACTACTTATTCAAATAAAACGGCCTACTGAAACAACATACCGAATACGTAACAGATCCACACCAATAGCATTCAACAAGCGTGTTCCTATATAATATACTATCGTCATCACCAACACAACAAATATCCAGAGCATGCATCATATTTAAAAGAAACAAAAATATTGTACAGGTTATTACAGACTTAGGATTCATAACAAATAGTAAACATAATACCTATATCCTAAACTGCCTTTTCATCACCACCTTTCGCAACCACCGCCTCTTGATGAAGGATTGACCCCAACCAAAGATGAAGGCACATGCTTAAGAAGACTAAGCATGTTTAGAAAGGAAGCTCACTAATCCTTCATCCCTTTCATTTGTGTTTGTTATTTTTGATTCCCTAAGTTGACTTAGTTGAATCAACTTTAGTTGACTTGTTGACCTTTGACTAGGTTTGACTTGTTGACTATAGTTGACTTGACTTAAGCCAACATGCTAATCTATGTTTATTTGCTTTGTAGGTTAATTAGGAGTAAGAAAGAAATGCTAGATGGTCCATGGTGATTGGGGAGCATAAATGATGTGGATGAGAGAGTAAAGCAAAGGCATAAAATATAAAGTAAAAGGCATAAAACAAGTGTACCTATGTACCTTTGGTATCCTTTGTTTTTAACCCCATTTGGCCACTTTTTGGAGATATATGAGACACATTCTTTGTCTCCTTTTGTGCTAGAACGAAATTAGCCTTGCACACACCATAGTTGGCTCTTTTGTCTCATTTTTGTAACCTTATTTGACCTAGTTTCTAGAAGCTAGAGTTAGGTTTTTGTAGAGACATCCTTAGGTATCTTTTATTTGCTTAGAGGTCCCTAAACTCTTCTATACAAGGGGTGCTCCTAGACATGTAAAAGGGTTGAACATTTTGAAGTAAAAACACTCTTGTGTCTCAACTATTTGTGAGAGTTTCCTCCCTTGGGAGTGAATACTTTTAAGCCTTATCTTACATAGCAAGTGGCGGCACACATCCACTCATCTTCAAGGTTGCCACGACTTCTAGCCTAGCCTTGTAGTGGTGTGCTTCTCACATTTTTACCATTTCTTTCCTTTCCATTTTATGTTTTCTTCTTCCTTTAATTGTTCTTGGTTTTCTATGGTTTATGTGCTTTCCATTTCCTTTTTGTTTTTGAATCAATCTATCATCTTCTTGTCTTGAGCTTTCTGAAAGGAACCTTCACATCTAGATAGCTTGCTATCTTAATGTCTAGTGGGGATTTCACTTAGCTTTCTTAATCAACTCACACCATATTCAACAATCTTTAAAAGGAACAAGATAATCCTTTCATCATTTGGTATCTAGAGCCTAGGTTATCTTGAATATGGTGTTTTTCATGTGCTAACCTTGTCTTGTTGTAGTTATCTTTGGATGGTTCGAATGCACTTCCATTACACACAAAAAAACACTGTTGGCAAAAAACGTTACGATTTTAAAACATTAAACTGCACTAGCTCAGCGGTCCAAAAATTACGTTTTTGGTGTCAAAAGAAAGCTCTGTTAGTCTAGTTTTTAACAAAAAAAAAACCAACGCATTTGGAGTTCTGGGGAGAAAGTTATGATCAAATTAGTGAGCAAAGGTCAGATATGCCAAGAAGATGTGAATCAACATTTTCAGTTTCTGTTGTGGCAGTTTGGATATGGTTTTTGCACCTCTTTAAGCTCCTAAATGTGGTTGGATAACATGTCTTTGGATTCTTAGTTTTTGAGCCTCAAATCCATGAGTTTAAATGCATGATAGCTACATGTTTGTGTCTTTGTGTATGTCATGTTGAGTCTTTAAATGTGCTTAACTTTTGCTTGAGTCATATGTCATATGTTAACTTGAAGTTTTCTTATTCTTGTTTTTCCAAGTATTTGAATCTTGCTTTCAATTGATGTATTGCTTGATGTATGCTCCATGAAATTGATTTTGGCCTAAAACTTGAGGAACTAAGTGTCCAAGCCACCTAAAACTCTTTCTCACCATTTTATGAAACTAGTTGTGAAAGAAGAAAAATTTGCACCAA